>Ga0209596_1000021_pt1 | contig 151449 bp, 143 predicted proteins | sample M_130807_MF_Meta_FD_187314 | JGI IMG/M metagenome (GOLD analysis project Ga0209596, IMG submission 187314) | Freshwater microbial communities from Lake Montjoie, Canada to study carbon cycling - M_130807_MF_MetaG (SPAdes) (version 2) | ecosystem: Environmental > Aquatic > Freshwater > Lake...
TCTCATGTTTTTCAATAAAGTAAAGGCCGAATTTCGATGCGAGAAGATGTTGTTGATGTATTTGTTGAATTTCATGTTTTTACGAGAGAACCGTGAGATAAACAAGATATCGTTTATTTAAGGGGAAGGGGAACCAAGGTTTAAGGGGAACCTTGGTTCCCCTTTGACCCCTCCTTTTGCTATGGAGGTGGGCGAATTATACCTTTATGTCATATAGTAAAATGCCTTACAATATAAATGTTTGGCTCCACCTTTTCTAAAGGTGGATTTGGCTCCACCTTTTTAAAGGTGGAAAAGGTGGATTGCGTTTATGTTTAGGTAAAAAAATATGGTTGATTTCTATAAAATATGGATGATTTTGTTCTCTCGAATCTGCAGGAATCCAGAAATGAATGGTGCAGTCGATTAGTAAGTATATTCACACCTTTAGTGATTGAGGGCATGCGCTCCATCTTCAACGAGTCGTGGAAGTTATGTATCGATAATGACGAAGTTGGTAAGTATTTAATGACTTTCCAAAATCTAATCTCGCGTGTCCCTAAGTGGAATGCCAACATCATCGAAGAGGAACGTAAGCGCATTATCGAACGTAGTGGGTGTAATTATTTAGATGATTTAATTACATGTGTTCATATCATTCAGCTCAAGGTTCTCACATGTGTCCGCGTAGGCAACAAACAGAAGAAAATCGACATCACTACACCGAATTTGGATAGTTTCATCCATAAGGTGTATATTAACGTTGCGCGCAAGTGTTATACTAACGTTTATTTATTTGAAAAGAACATATCACCATTACTCGTTCAGCGCAATGGTAGGGAACTAGAAATGATTGTCCAGGAATGCATTCTCAATACGATTCGCGATAGCATTCCTACGGAGGCGATTATTCGTGCTTACATGGATGAAGCCGTTGAACAAGAAGAGGAGGTCATTATTGAGAACATTGAACCGGAAAAAGAAAAGAATGAAAAGGAGGTTGTAAATGATGTCAAGCAGGAAACGAAAGAGGAAAAGGCGGAAGAACCTCAAATGGTTCCATCAATTTCCAATATAGACAACGAGCCGGTCGTAACTCAGTTGAAATTCAATGATTTTGACAGCGTATTTGACTCGGAAACTGGTAAGATTTCCGATGTAAATGCTCCGAAGAATGTCGAACGCCTAGAGGAGATTAGCACGTCTCGTGCTATACAGCGCAAACTGGAAGAGGAGGAGGATAGCGACGATGATGATAAAATCAAGATTCATACAGATAGCATCGATTTAGGTGAAATGGACGTTTTCGATATGAATAAATCGGACTCAATTGGTAGTGCAATTACTCTCGATGGCGTAGAGGAGCTTTTTGCGTAAAATCAGTAAACTAAATCTTTAGCGATTTACTATACACAAACGATGGAAAAGCCCATTATTATTACTATTTCGATTGCAGTGTTATTCTTTTTTGCAAAGTTAGTGGAAATGAAATTTGTCGATAAGGAGAACAAGCCACTCAAGTTCCTTATTCGCGACACGCTGCTAGTTATGGCGTGTGCATTTGTTCCCATCTTCTTGTTTTTCCAGGCGAGTGGACCTGTGGCGGAGATGTTAGGAACGAGCGATTTCACTGTGTCAGCTCCTACGCAGGTGTTTACAGATGTTCCGGGATTTTAATTCTTCAAGGGTTTAATATCATTTATTCAAATAAATGACATTAATAAACGACTATGCATAACTGGGTATTTTATCGAGATTCATGTAATCCGCCACTTCAACTGGCGTGGCGAATTGACTGAAAAATGGGAATGATAATTGATTCTGTGGCGTATGGTCATGAACCGTCTTTGCAATCATCTTATATAACTTGAAGTCCGGATATCGCTCTGACCCGTTGCGTTTGTATAATATACTGTTTTTCTTATCATCCAGACACCAGCGATATACGGTCTTCTGTAGTTCGGTTACAGGCTTGCCATCGATAATAAAATCGAATATGGAGCAACCCAGACGACAGAGGTCGAAACTATAGTTTGGTTCTATAATAGGATATTTGCTATTGTAATATGGTTCGAAGTTGTATTGTGTCGCCGCATCACCACCTGTGGCGAAACTATCGCTGCAAAACAGCTTGCCCTTGTATTTATAAATGCTACGGCCGAAGTCGATGATTTTGAAGATTTTACCATACGTCGGCACCTTATAGTATACATTGTTGAACTTATAATATAGGAATTCTACATCCGTATTTACATACATAATATTATTTGTATGTAGGTCATTATGGGTGAAATTGAATGCCGTTTGGTATGCGATAAGTGTCATGACGACTTGGAATAGTGCGCTTGCGCCAGTTTCATCGTCAATCTCCTCATCGACAAATAAGTCATCGAGGGTTCCGTCGCACTTTTCGAGACATATCATTTGCACGGGAAAGTTATCGATATAGGCGAATATATTGGTCTCTTCCTCTGCGGGGGTATCCACCCCCCGCACGCCCCCCTCATCATCGTCATCGTCATCATCATCATCTTCATCCTCATCTTCATCCTCTTCATCCTCTTCATCGTCCTCATCATCCTCATCGTCATCGTCATCGTCATCCTCATCATCGTCCTCATCATCATCGTCATCGTCATCCTCATCAGTATCTTCATCTTCATCTGTTTCTTCATCTTCATCTTTGTTTCCGGTTTCATGTGTGTAAACTTCTTCCAAAGCATCAAGTGATACCTCGTTTAGGTCATATGAAATGTCATCTAAATTTAATGCGTCAGGAATCATTTCATCAGCGTCAGTTATCTTTAGCTTTTCGCGATTATCTCTCGAATTCTGATTCATCATCGAAGACACACGATGACGATTGATTCGGAAGTATTTATTCACATTATCCAAGAAGAAATTCGAGTTATTCAAATATTCATAATCATCAGCAATATTCATCTTAAATTTCTTCTGGACTGCCGAGAACGACCCATAGTAATCAATCGAGTGCTTGAAATCGTGCAATTCGAGTAACTTACTCGATAGTAAGCAGAAGAAACCATCACTATAGGATGCATTATTCGTGGAATTCAGTTTCTCAAATTTGCAACCATCCACTGAGGGTAGAGTGCGTATGTCGTCACTTTCTGCGTCATATCTGCCAATCATATAGCGTATCGGGTCCAGTAGTGGCGAGTATTTAATGAAAATGGGTTTATTGACTTGCTTACCAGTGAGAGTGTCTACGACGGTGGTTAAATCAACCATATGATGCTTATGATTCAGTTGAATTACATTATAGTTATGTTCTCTGATATCGAATAATAGTTTGATAACTGGTTGATAATACTGGAAAGAGTTTAGCTGAAATGGATTATAGTCATGTTTTAAATCGTCTGATGTTGGGGTAAACTGTTTTTCTAAATGTTCTAGATTTAGAGGATGGAACTCTTTGGCGAACTCTAACATTTTATAACTGTAAATCACATATTAATTGGACAATATGAACGTTTGTTCTCTATTTATAATTTATAGTCGAACTTTATAAATGACATTGCATTTGAAAAAATTTAATATGCGTGACATTACCTTCAAGGCCGATGAGAATAAAGGGCCGGTGGTGGTTCTCATAGGACGCCGCGACACTGGTAAGTCATTCTTGGTAAGAGATTTATTGTTCTATCATCAGGATATTCCGATTGGCACTGTCATATCCGGAACGGAAGCGGGCAACGGTTTCTATAAAGAGCACGTTCCTAAACTGTTCATTCACGATGAATATAATACGGTGCTTATCGAGAATGTCTTACGGAGACAGAAGGCTGTTATGAAACAGATGAAACGGGAAATCGATACATATAAGAGAACCACAATCGACCCACGTGCATTTGTCATTATGGACGATTGTCTCTATGACCAAACATGGACTCGCGACAAGATGATGCGACTCCTATTTATGAATGGACGCCATTGGAAGGTGATGTTAATCATAACTATGCAATACCCGTTAGGCATTCCGCCGAACTTGCGAACTAACATTGATTACGTGTTTATCCTGCGAGAACCATATTTGACAAATCGGAAGCGTATTTGGGAGAATTATGCCAGTATGTTTCCTACATTGGAATCATTTTGTGCTATCATGGATAACACAACGGAAAATTACGAGTGTTTGGTAATCAATAATAATGCAAAATCGAATAAGTTGACTGACCAAATATTCTGGTATAAGGCCGACAACCACCCCAGTTTTAGGTTAGGTTCGAAGGAATTCTGGGACATATCGAAGAATATGGGTTCAGACGACGAAGACGATGCGTATGACCCATCGAAGAACAAGAATGCGAAGAAAGGGGCGAATATTAATGTGAAAAAGAGTTATTGATAATACGTGCGCATGCTATAAAATTAGTTAAAGAAACAAAGACAGAATGCGGCGAATTTTATTATGTAACAGTTTAGCAAAATCTCTACTTATAGTGTATAATTCGAATGGCTAGTTTTTTGGATTCGTTTGCATCGTTCAATATATTTGGTCCTGAAACGAAAGAAGTTACTGCGGCAAAAGATACACTAAAATCAATCAAGCAAAAGTGCACCGAGGATATCGCAAAGGCTGAGGGGGATGTAACTAAAGCTAAGAGTGCTCCAGTTGCAGCTGTTCCTGCTGCCGTTACTCCTTCTACACCTGCAGCTCCTGCCGCCGCTCCTAATACAGGTGGAAAGAGGAGAAATAGAAACAAGAGTTCTAAGAAAAACAAGAATAAAAATAAGAACGGTGGCAAGAAAAGGAGAACTGCCCGCAAATAAATAATTATATTTTATTTCTATAAAAATATAATTTTTTCCCCCAAAAACTACTTGCTATTGGCAATCGTAGCCTCGCGCAAGAGCTCATTACGAACATTCACACTGGCACTATCCGAAACCTCACGCTCATCGAAATTCACAGTCTCCTTCACTCCAATCAACTGTCCATCCTCATTTAGCGTCTGCGTGAGAACATTACCACTCTTCTTCGCCAACTCGATGTTCTCCTTAATTGCCTTCTGCTTAGTCTCCTTGACACGGCGCTCGAACTCCTCCTTCGCCTTCGTCTCATTCTTGAGCTTCTCGTGGTGTAGCTGATTGAGCTCCTCCTCCATGAACTCGATGCGTCCAGTCTTATACGCATCTGGGTCCCAAGGAATCCACATACCGACGGGTCCAACGAAAATGTCGTGATGCGGGTCCACCTCGCGAATCTTCTTGCACTTCATCTCCGCCTCATCCTGATTGGCGAACACACCACGCAGCTTCAGGCCACGCACGGAAGTCTGGAAAGCATGAGCGCGATTGAACTGCTCGCCCAGCTTGTCCTCGTTCTTGTCCATAAACGTCTTGAAATCGTCGTCGACGCCACCAGCACGCAACTTGGTCTCCTCCTCCTTAACGAACTCGTTGAAATCAGCTACAATATCGTCAACCTTTAGCCCATACTTATACGCGGCGAAATTAAGGAAATCAAGCGACTTTTCCATGCATTTAGAGAATTCCCACTGCTTCAAAAACTGCTCAAACATGAAAATCTCGCGCTTCTTCAGAATCTTCTCCGGCGAAACGAATGACATGCATGCAAACTTCTGTCCGGCAATCGGAGGGTCCTCGTCGCACAAGTCAATATATTTAGGATTAACTTCCCCGTTCTCAAGATTGTGTCGTTCAAATCCGGACATTTTCTATACACCTAGTCTAGGTATTTATTTAAGTGTTTTTAAATTGTATATATTTTAAGCGTAATTTTTTTATTATACTAGTATATATTATAACAATGTCCGGCATCGATTTTAGCGAATTAGTCAAGCGTGCTATTAAGTACATCGTGGAGGGTATCATGGTTGCGATTGCTGCCTATGCCATCCCCAAGAAGCAACTCAATGTTGAGGAGGTTATCATCATCGCGCTCACCGCCGCTGCCACGTTCTCCGTACTCGACGTCTTCGTCCCGTCGATGGCTTCGTCTGCTCGCGGTGGTGCCGGCTTCGGTATTGGTGCGAATCTCGTAGGATTTCCCCGCGTTGGTATGTAAAAATTGATTTGAAGTAGATTTTATATATTCTACTCCAAAAAAGAATGCCCGTAACGTTGCAGATATTTATCTACAATACGCCTCTCACCAGGGACAACAATTTCCCTTTAGTTCAATTTGATTCCGATATTGACAAATATGCGTTTATAACTCGTCTCAAGTCTACGTCGCAGCGTTCGGACACTACTGCTCCATATTTCGTTATTAACAATCCACAGTTACTACCAAGCGTAGTTCGTAGACCGCATATGCATGCTAAAAAGCGTGACCACTTCAGCAAACAACAAACGAATGATTCTGATTCGGAAAGCGAGGATGAGGACGACAAATACGATTTGTTCGACAGTATCTTCCTTATATATGAAAATGTCGATGAACTACGAAAGCTAGATATTGATAATAATACTCGCTCTGATATTGGATTCGCTGAATACGTGCAGACATTCAAGTGGTAGGGTGTTTACGCCCTTCAATGGTTTAAACAGTCGGGTAATATTCCCAATCCAAGTCTTTACAAACCTTGCACCATATTTGGTCCTGTTCCAATTGCTTTTCGCGGTCTTTCATCAAAGGTATATAGGGCAAATATTGTGTCTGGTCCAGGAGAACGCATAGCTGGTATAGGGTATAGGTATAATTGAAGAAATTGGTTCGATTCGCTGGACAATGAACTGCCCACGGTTTCTGTATTTCGATAAAGAGAACGCATAGAGTTTCGTGCAAATGTTCGTTCATAATGGGTGGTCGGATACCGAAAATGGAGTTGATATATTGGATATGTTCGAAATATTTATTATAACCAAGTTTGCGCAGAATCTCGCGCATTTTGTCATAATTGATTTCTTCAGCAAGGTTCTGTATGCGTTCTTTTTTAATTCGAATACGAATATTTTCTATGACGTCTTCTGGTATCTGTGTGGTCTCCTTTGCCTGAAATTGCGATAAGATTTCCTTGAAATGGTTCAGTCGAATATACGCTGTATATGATACTTCATTTGGTGCCTCTTTATTGGATGGTTTCGAACTGTCCACTATATAACTCACAAACTTAGCGCAATCGCGGTTATTACATATCAACACACCATCTTCATCTTCTGGAATCATCTCGCCCTTACTGCAAAAACAACAAATGTCGGTAGGCATAACAAAATCATGTGGGTTTACAATCTCATTGTTTACATTTTTCCAATAATTGACAATTGATTTTTTAGATGTGCACGGTTTGTCTGTAGAATCATCGACAGTCTGCTTCAGTTTAAAGAAATCATTTAGAACATTCACCTTTTTAGTCCCTCCGCTCGATATCTTCTTTTTCTCTTCGAAATAGTTGAATATGTGTTCCGAATTATCTAGTAGGTATTGTTTCTTTCTCAATTTGTAATGTTTAATTCTGTCATTGATAGTATTAATTTGGTCTTTCAGTTCCATCCGTAATTCAACCTGTTCTGAACTTGTAGCACGTAGTTGTTGCTTTATTGTATCCTTTTGTTGTATTAGTTCTGGTATTCGAACGGTCTCATTATTATGAAAATCCTCCAACATTTGACTATGTTTTTTGTCGATAGTATGTTGTATTGGGTCTGCCTTCTTCATTTTAGTAATATATTGAATATCTTCTATATAATGAATGAGTTTAAATAATATTATTATTATTATTGGAATTTAGGTAAAACCAAATTAATATAGTAATTGCAATATGTATAAATTATGGACAAGCAGATAGACCGAACAACATTTCAGAAGATGCAATTCATAATGAATGCAATTGACACTGGATGGTCAGTTAAGAAAAGTGAGGACAATTATATATTTACGAAAAAACATGAAGGCAAGCGCGAAGTTTTCATGGCTGATTATTTAGAGAAGTTCGTCACCGAAAATATGAAGGTCGATGGAAAAACTTTAGGAAGTGTAATTTAATTATTTAATTTCGTATTTTCTCCAAAATATTATCTTTTGGTATACTATATTATAAACCATGGGCGGAGCACTTATGCAACTTGTAGCTTACGGCGCGCAGGACGTTTTCCTCACGGGAACCCCTGAGATCACTTTCTGGAAGGTGTCTTACAGGCGCCACACCAACTTCGCGATGGAGTCCATCGAGCAGACCTTCTCTGGTCAGGCTGACTTCGGTCGCCGTGTTACCTGCACCATCTCCAGGAACGGAGATCTTGCTTACCGCACCTACCTTCAGGTCACTCTCCCTGAGATCAATCAGTCTATGAAGAACACCACTGGAGCCTTCTCCGCGGGAGTCTATGCCCGTTGGATGGACTTCGTCGGCGAGCAGCTTGTTGCCCAGGTTGAGGTCGAGATTGGAGGTCAGCGCATCGACCGCCAGTATGGAGACTGGATGCACATCTGGAACCAGGTTACGCTCACCTCTGAGCAGCAGCGTGGATACTTCAGGATGATTGGAAACACCACGCAGCTCACCTACATCACGGACCCCACGTTCGCTGGAGTTTCCGGACCCTGCGCTGCCACTGGCGTCCCGGGCCAGGTTTGCGCTCCCCGCAACGCCCTCCCTGAGACCACGCTCTATGTTCCCCTTCAGTTCTGGTTCTGCCGCAACCCCGGCCTTGCCCTCCCCTTGATTGCCCTCCAGTACCACGAGGTCAAGATTAACCTCGATCTTCGCCCCATCGGCGAGTGCCTCTGGGCGGTTGGGTCCCTCGTCCCCACCAGCGGTGCGGCGCAGGTCACTACTGCCTACCAGCAGTCCCTTGTTGCGGCCTCCCTCTACGTCGACTACATCTTCCTCGACACGGATGAGCGCAGGAAGATGGCGCAGAACCCCCACGAGTATCTCTTCGAGCAGCTCCAGTTCACTGGAGACGAGTCCGTTGGGTCCTCCTCCAACAAGATCAAGCTCAACTTCAACCACCCGTGCAAGGAGCTTCTCTGGGTTGTTCAGCCCGACGCCAACGTCGACTACTGCTCGTCCCTCACGGCCGGCCAGACCCTCTTCAAGACCCTCGGCGCCCAGCCCTTCAACTACACTGATGCCATCGATGCTCTCCCGAACGCTATCCATGCCTTCGGTGCGCCCGACACCATGCTTGGCACCAACGGATTCATCAACTCCACCGGCCTCTTCGAGACCCCCGGAGCCATTGACGTTGCTACTGCCGTTACCGGTATCCTTGCCTCCGATATGCACACCGGATTCCTCGGTGAGGGCGGCGGCTTTCCCTCTGGCCTCTCTGATGCCGGCACCTTCGTGCTCGCTGAGACTGCTCTTGACATGCACTGCTGGGGAGAGAACCCCGTCGTCACCGCTAAGCTCCAGCTTAACGGCCAGGACCGCTTCTCCGAGCGTGAGGGGTCCTACTTCGATGTTGTTCAGCCGTTCCAGCACCACACCCGTGCCCCGGACACGGGTATCAACGTGTATTCCTTCGCGCTGAGGCCCGAAGAGCACCAACCGAGCGGCACGTGCAACTTCTCGCGCATTGATAACGCTGTGCTCCAGCTTGTGCTGTCATCCGGAACGGTTTCCGGAACTAACACGGCTAAGGTCCGTGTTTATGCGGTTAACTACAACGTTCTCCGCGTGATGTCGGGCATGGCGGGCGTTGCTTACAGCAACTAAGCAGTGCGGATAGTGGTATATACAATAAAAAATATAAATTTAGTATATTTTTTATCGACTATTCAGGTCTAAAAATGACATTTTTAAGCAATATATTGCTTTTGTTTATTTAAAGCAAAATCAATATAAAGAAACTAGACGTAGATAGTATATAACCATGACATCATTAAATGTAGTTAGTTTAATCGAGAACACAAATATCACTAAGCTATCTGGCACGTATAACAATAAGCTGTTAAAGCGAATCAAGGACCATTTTACAGAGTCACAACAACAATTGTTTGTAACATCATTTTATTGTTATTTGAATTACCATCAAACAACAGATTTTGTTATAGATTTGGATAATGTTTGGGAATGGTTGGGATTTAATCAAAAATATGGTGCAAAACGCGTTCTTGAAAGACATTTCAATATAGATACTGATTACAAGAACTTGCTCCCCCGATCGGGGGAGCAAGATGGAAATAATCATGGCGGTCACAATAAAGAAGTAATTATGCTTAATATTAAAACATTCAAACTATTTTGTATTAAAGCGGGAACTCAAAAAGCAAATGAACTACACGAATATTTCATAAAACTAGAAGAAATATTACATGAAGTTATTCAAGAGGAATCGGACGAATTGAAAAAACAATTAGAACAAAAGGGTAATCAGATTCTAGATATCGAAAATCGCAACAAAGAATCTTATACAAAATTGCTGAAAGAGAAGGAACTAGACCGCCAGAAAATCCTACTAGCCGAATATGACAAAGATATATCGATTGTGTATATCGTAAAGGTAAAGACATATGAAAATGGAACGTATGTAATAAAAATCGGAGAAAGCCGTCGCGGAATAACCAATCGGTTTGCAGAGCATAAATCAAAATTTGATGAAGCATTGTTATTAGACTGTTTCGCTGTAAATCGTAGTAAAGATTTCGAAAGTTTCATTCATAATCACGAGAACGTTAAGGCAAATCAAGTAACTAATTTGGAAGGACATGCAAATGAAGTAGAATTGTTTCTAGTTGGAAGGAACTTGACTTATTTAATGTTAACCAATATAATTAAAAATAATGTTAAATATTTCGATGGAAGTAGTATTGAGCAGTTGAGACTCGAAAACGAAAATCTGAAATTGATGACTGAATATAATGGCACATCGACAAATGCATTTTTAACTGAATTAGTCGATATGAATAAACTACTACTCAACAATGTAAATGGATTGGAACGAACGATTGCGGAATTATCGAGTAGTATTAACCGAGTTCCAGCAAAAACGGTAACTGGGTTCAATACACCATTAGTTACACTAGGACCAAGACTACAAAAAATCAACCCCGAGACATTCCAGTTGATACACGTATATGAAACTGTATCTGAATGTATGAATGAGAACAATAAAATCAAACGTCCCAGTCTCAGTAAAGCCATTTCAGAGAACACCGTTTATGAAGGTTTCCGATGGTTACTGGTAGACCGCAACTTGGATGCAACCAAGATTACCAAAATCGAACCTACAAAAGCGACGATTGCAAAAAGCCCTGGATATATCGCGAAACTGAACCCAGAAAAAACCGAAATTCTGAATGTGTATTTGGACCGAAAAACTGCATCACTTAACAATGGCTATGAATCGACATCGGCGCTCGACATACCAGTAAAGCAATTCAAGGTGTCCAGGGGTTATTATTATTTATTATACGACAATTGCGATGATAATCTCAAGAACAATTTCACTAACAAATATGGAGAACCTCTATTATATAAAGATGGCGTCGGACAGTATAACTCCGAGAACCAACTTGTTAACAGTTTCGCTTGTAAATATGATTGTATTCGTATTCTTAAAATTAGCGATAAAACTCTAGCAAAGGCATTGGATAAAGGACAGTTATACGAAGGTCATTATTATAGGCAAATTGGTAGTAAATTGCAAATGCCGTGAATATTAATTTAAAAAATAACACATATAAAAAAACGCGCGTAGTATCAAACAATAATGTCTACCAAGTGTAATACGCAAAACGAGTTATTACTACAGAATCTACTAACATTTTATGAGAACAAGGAGTATCTCAAGCGGACGATTTCGATTATCAACGGCGAATCGAAGATTTCACTCCGTATTGTAGATTGGTTTGTAACAAACTATGCAAAAAAAAACTTCACCGTATACGAACTAAAGGACTCCTATGGAGAACCCAGGCGATTCAAGGTCTATAATGACTATAAATTGAAGCTGAAGGCATACAGTAAGAAACGTTTTGACCCCTTTTGCAGATGGGAGCGCATTACTATCCCATACGATAATGATAATTGTATGGAGACGACTATCGGCCAACTGAACTTTTTCAAGTGGACTATTGAGAACAAAATCGTCGAATACATCGAGGAGAATTACGAAGCAATTGAGAGTGATATGAATGCTCGAAATAGCACGTCTCGTCGTAAGTCGGAGAACTCGACTGATGGTAAGACGAGGAAGAAGCGCGAGGAGCTGTCCGTTTCCGCATGCAAGTGCATTAAAAAGGAAGTGGTGAAAATTATTGTCAAGTTTAATTGATTTGTATTCTTTAACATTGGCTCGACTGTTAAACAATCATGTGCAATTAACTCACAAGTCAGTTACACATTTAAAACGACACGAATCATGCCGTTTTAAATGTAAAGTGTCTAATTATTAAGGTTTAAAAAACATGTTTATTTTGAAAAATTGCGTTTTAATTTGATTTTGTGATTTTTGTAAATATTCATCCGCCAATATCAAACGTTCTTTTAAAGTTCTTGCAACGAAATGTATAATAAAATCACCTGGTTCCCACCTTCCATTGTTTCCAAAATAATCGAGTCCTGTAGGAAATGTAGAACCATATAAATAATAATCATACGAATTAAATTTCTTCTGTGGATATAAAGCTATAATATCGGTGTGTTTCTTGGAACCAAAATATGAATCTATTATAAACGCTTGTTCATGTTCAAACTTTCCAATATTATCAATCATATCATTTATAAAGCCTTTTCCTTCAGCAGAATTTTTTACAAAAAAACTACCAGCATTTATTCCATTTATGTCAGCCGTAATGACAACATGTTTATTCTCACCGTGTATCAAGTCTTCTAATTTAATATCCATATTTGTAATAAATGTATCACATTCTGAAAAAAACACCCATTCACAATCAGGATAATCATTGAATGCCGTCTGTATTAAATATGCCTTTTCAAAACCTATATGTATATTTCGAAAATTATCATCCTTTACTAATAATGGGTATCCATGTTTTATACAATATGGTAATTTATTGAGAGTCAGTGTTTTTTCAGCGAGAGGTTTGTATGTTGAATTGTGTAGTGTTGTGAATATAATCTTCATAATATATAATTAAATAATATAACTTCATATTATTTAACTGTTTATTTATAAATATATAAGGTATCAGACCCCTTCTCTTCGCATTTGTATCCAACTGTTTCGAATATGTGTTTCAAAATCATTCTATTATCACGAGTAACGCGGTCAGGCGTATTGTGAACCTCTATAAACCATTTATCGACAAATTCGAATAATGGCTTTACTGTTTCATATGTTAATGCAATCATTTCGCTACCTTCAATGTCGCATTTGATAAAATCAACCTTATCAATATTATATTCCTTAATAAAGCTTAATATACTCCTACCGCTTACTTCTATCGATTTGCCATAGCGATTTGTTATACTATTCATAGTAGTATTGTCATCCGACATATAAAATTCGATTTTAGAATCCCTATCACTTATAGCACAATTTATAGGCTTAATATTATCAAATTTATTTGTAAATTCGCATAATAGATTATAATGTTGTGGCGTAGGTTCGAATGCGTAAATAACGCTCGCGCTATCTACACAATGCAAGCTGAAAAGTCCTATATTTGCACCAATATCAAATATAACCTGATTTGCTTTTAGATACGGTTGGTATATTTTTTCCGTATTAATCTGATTGATTATGAAATCTGCGTAATTTCTTGGGTCATCAAAATGTGCCTTTGCTATATAATTATTAGTCTTTATCATAACATCATTCCCTAAAACGGTCTTCAAAGTTCTCTCAAGTAAATATACCATCTATATAGATTTTCAATATACATATATTTATCTATATAAACGCATTATACGTTTCGCTTTAAGTTTAAATAGCATGGAGCAGAACAATTTATAAAATCTCTAAATGTGTCTTCTGTAAAGATATCTGGTTTGTATATGTGTATATTATTAAAACAATTTGTTATAATTTTTACATCATCTTCCATCCAATGGGTTATACCATCATGAATATAGTCTTTATCTCGACCGCTACCGACTAATTTAATATTTAAACATTCGTGGTTCACATAATTTCGTATCATTTCGAAAGGTCTATATAACAAAAATGAACTGATAGTATAACATATTGGTATATAACCGTCATAACTTAGTCCAACTGCAATGCCAATCATAAGCATCTCGCTAGAACCAACATTCAAAATTCTATCAGGAAACTCAATACGTAGTTTGTCGAGAATTCCATAACCAATATCAGCTGTAATAAGCATAATTTTGCTATTTGTTTTCATTTCATGAAATAAATAATTTGCAAATTCTTTTCGCATATTATTTATTATTAAGCTTGTCTTCAAACCATTTACATACATATATATTGAATAATTGATGCATTCGGGGTTTATACCCCCCAGATGGTCCTCTTGCTACATGATAGCATCTTACTGGTTTTCCATCTAAAAATAATTTGTCGTTCATAACATATACTTGATTTTCTCTTCCTAAACTTGCACAGTTATAATACTGCTTAAACAAGTTAGAAGTGAATACGAAATCTCCATCCAATATCTTGGTTTTATATTCTCCGTTATGAAATAGTATATTCAACACATCATTTTCTCTAAGAGGTAATTGTTTTGCAAGTTTCTCTGATAAAAGTTCATAGTCATCCCAGAACTTTTTACTGGTGCTCGCAATTAAACCACCTTGTATGTATCTTTCTTCAGATATAGGTTTTATTTGCACACCATTAATAACTTGCTCATCCAACTTGACATTTTGCATGATATTGTAATTAGAACACGCTGCTACTTCAAAATCACCCTTTAAAATTTCATCTAGTCTATCAAATATATAAAAGTCACTGTCGATATTAACAACCATATCATAGTCATCGTATAATAATTTTGCAAAACTTGCCTTACAATTGTCGCTATATAACCAGGGCTTTTCTTTAAAAAGAGCATCTACTTCAGATTGTCCGAACACTTTCAAGTCTATGTCGGGGTGAAATTTCTTGAAACTTTTATAAAAGTTATCAAAATCAACGACAGTATTCAAATAATTTTTTGTTATCCATGTAAAAAACACTATCTTCATTATTATATATAAACGTTAGTGACCTTTATATTTTATTAAAATGAAGATATTAATAACGGGAATCAACGGATTTATAGCCAAAACCCTTGCAAATAGGCTCAAAGGAGAACATACTATTATTGGAACAATCAAAGATGATAGTAATAATATTTCTGATATTTTACATAATATTCAACCAGACTATATATATCATGTAGGAGCTGAAATATATGACAATGATAAAATGTTTGAGAGCAATATTTTACAAACATATAATATACTTGAATACTGTCGAGCAGCTAACAATTTGAAAAAACTTATAATTATCGGGTCATCTTCGGAGTATGGAAAAAAAAATAAGCCTATGTCAGAAAATGATGTATTAGAACCTAGAACTATATACGAAGGCACAAAAGCAGCATGTTCTATGTTAGCTCAGTCATATTCAAATACATATAATATACCAACTATTATAATCCGACCGTTTACTGTTTATGGCATAGGCGAAAAACCAAATAAATTTTTGAACATTTTGTTCCGAAAACTGATAAATGGTGAAAGAACTGTATCAATTTCGTATGGCTTTCATGATTATGTATATATAGATGACTTTATTGATGCTTTATTAATAATTTCTAAAAATAATCGAACGACGTTCGATATTATCAATATTGGAACTGGTATTCAAACTTCTAACCATGATTTAGTAAAATGTTTCGAAACTGTTACAGGTCATATGTTTGATGAATACTTGCACATTGAATCAAAAAAATATGATTCTGATATGTGGGTATGTGATACTACAAAATTACAGGATTATTATACTATTAAATATTCATTGGAAGATGGAATCAAACAAATGTATAATAAATATAAAGCAGATATACCATAAGGTAATATAATGAATCGTATATTGGATATATCATACAAACACAATTTATCTCACATTGGTAGTTGTGTAACAATGTATCCTATAATTGATAGCATATATAAACAAAAACACGAAAACGACATAGTTGTTCTCTCTGCAGGACACGCAGGATTAGCACAATACGTTGCCATAGAGAAATACTCCGGCGGTAAGATAAATGCAGAAGATTTACTGAATGAAATGGGAATCCATCCTAGTAGAAATATAGATAAGGGTATACATGTATCCGCTGGTTCTCTGGGTTCTGCTATATTGGTTGCCGTTGGGTTAGCTTTGTCAGATAAAACTAGAAATATATATTGCGTGCTTTCTGATGGCGAATGTAATGAAGGGTCAGTATGGGAAGCATTAGGATATTGTAAGAAGATTAATCTAGCAAATTTGAAATTTCACGTAAATATAAATGGGTATTCTGCATACGATGCGGTAGATAGAATTGAATTGGAAGGTAGATTGAAAGCTTTTTGTCCAGAGATAATTATACATCAAACTGAAAATCCAACATGTCTCGGTGGATTGAATGCTCATTATCATGTTATGAAAAATGAAGAAGAAATACAGTCTATATTGCATACGCATTCAGAGTCTAATTTGAATTCTTCGATGGCTTAAAACAGTTTGCTATTACTATGATTAATAGTAATAGTAATAATATAAAAAATGAAAATGAAAATAAAAATAAAAATAAAAATAAAAACAACCACTCAGTTCAAAAAAAGTGGACGGTTGATTGAGCTCACCGCAATGGGTTCCGGTAAAATCACATCCGGTTTGTCGATTATAGACAAACTTTTCAGCTTATTCAGCGCCGGTTGAACGACCGGTCGCGAATTCTCTAAATCGCTGGAACCAATGCCAAACAGCTGCGATTCAATGTCGCATGCATTCTGTGACAGCTCCCAGCGCGACGTTTTCGCCGCAAGTAATCCATCACCAGGGTGATAGGAAGCCATAGGGCGTCCATATTCGCTGACACGATAATTGATTCTCGTAAGATTGCCTTGTTTTTCCAACTTATAATTGCCGGGCGCATTTTTATCACGAGTAGAAGCCATTATATAATAGATTACGATATTTTCTTATGTAGTTTCACATAATTCTCATTGTCCACCGTTATCGTTTCGCCGGCATTAAAAAAATCGACTAAACATAAATGAAACAGCTCGAAATAGTCGTATGAAAACACCACCGCCATTCCAATTTCAAGGTTTTCGGAGAACATACGACTCGCACCCACCAAATATAGGTCGCGGAATGCCTTAACACCCTTCGTTTTGTCATATAGGTAGTCGAGACCGGCGCTTACGTTTCTGTCGTCGTATATCATTTCATCTTTTGTAACATCGTCAATATCGTCTTGGATTTCGATTCCCGAAACATCCATATTAAATACACGGCGCACACAATCGCGATACCCTAGGTTGTCGTCATATTTTACTTTGATTCTATGATTATACATTTATTTGTATGATTGTCGAGATTTGTTTATATGTTTTATAGTAACACACTATTACTTTATGTCAGAATAGTTTTTGATATAAAAATTCAGAATTATTTACACCATATCATTCCCCAATCTCGTTTTGGTATAGTAGTTGATAGTTTTTGTTTTACAGTAAAAATATTACAGAACTCGTCATCATTTGGTCTAAATAAATAATTATCTTGCATTTGAATATAGTATTTTGTATAACCTAATGTAAACAAGTAATCTATGCAATTTAAAGTAATTGTATTAGTTTCACTTGCCCACTCAAAACACAGTAACTCAACTTTTTGAGTTAAAGAACGAATACATTCATATTCTCCGCCTTCAACATCTATTTTGATAAAATTGGGTAATCCATATTGTTCTATTAATTTATCTATAGTTATTGTCTTGCAAGTGATTTCTGTATAACTCGCATTATGAAATCTTGAAGTTTCAGCCGTCAACCATTCCTTATTGATAGTTGATAAAGTATCACAATCCGCTTGATAAAATGTTATATCGTTGCCATTGTTATTACAAACGGCATAATTAAGTAATATTATATTATCATCATTCTTACAATTATCTACTAATTTTTTAAATGTTGTAGGCGACGCTTCTATTGAAATTATTTTATCACATTGCTTACTATTTGCTAAACTCCAGTTACCTACATTCGAACCAATATCAAAATACATAATATATATATAATATGTATTTTAAACCGATGAAGATTTCAAATGGGACGCTTTAAGCGTCCGTTTGGAAATTTATAGGTCATAATCCTTAAGAAAAAATTGGACTTCGTCTAATTTTAATTCTTCAAGGGTTTAAAATAATTGTAATAACCCGCAATTGACATCATGGTATTATACTATTTACACCATGTATATAAACATTTTACTTCTTCTTACTAACCACATCACCCTCCATTTCCCTGGAAGATTGTCCGCCACGAACCCATCCGGATAGTGCAGCCTCCTCAACAGAGTAAGCGGCATTAGTAACACGGTCCTTTAAGGTAGACATCATAGGGTAGGCCGCGTTATCGACATATGGCGCATCCGCAATAGTGGAAATGCTCTTTTTTTCATTCATCATCTCGCCCTGCTGTAAGCGAGATTCCAAAATAGGGTCACTGGTGCCTCTTCCTAAATAAGGAACTGTTGCAAATGGGCGCTGGATTAATTGGAGCTTTTCGAAGGAGCGCTGTTGCTCCGTTTTAATAACCAAGAGCGAATCGTAATCAACGGCAGACCCCGGAAGTCCACCGACCGTTCCCCTAAAATTAATTTTGGGTGCGAGTGTGGCAAACTTAACATGGTCATCCGACTTGCTTGAACCGAATTGATTATCAAGCATGTAATTCGCGTATTTAGTATTTGATTCATTGCGGCGAGAAGTGTCAAAGCCCAAACGTTCCATCATATTGAAATTCATCATATATTATACTATAGTATTATAATATATTTTTCTAATAATTCAGATGGCGGGGTAGATTTCTCGCACAAGCGAACAAATTACCCTCTTTGCAAGATGTCATCGAACCATAACAGAAGTCGGCAAATCCAGTCTGGTCGTTCATAACAGTGGTGGACGGATTCGATGTAAACTGGCGAAGCGATTGTTCGAAAACGTATTGTTCTCCTAAATCCTTGAACAATTTATCGGAAATGTCCGGTTGGTCAGGGTTGAGCTCCTTGACTAACGTTTTCGCCTGGGCGAGTATTTTTTCATTTACGCTTTCGTTAAATGCCGGTGGAGCGGGTTTTTTATTTGGATTATATTGATAGTCTGTTACAAGCGTATTACCAAACGGGTTTGATGAATCCGGTGTGTCGAAGACACTTGCATCCCTCAATATGGACTTAGATTTGAGAACATCATCAGCGGGATTCACGAATTTTTCCTCTACAACCTTTTTCTTCTTATCGTTCTCCCGTTCCTGGTGCAACTGTAAAAGGTATATCGATAGAATAGTCAGTATAGAAACCACGATGATTCTAAAATTGCGCGTCAGTGCGAAACTTACTATAGATATCAGTATAATCCCACGCGTGATAGCATTTAATTTTTGTTCGTATGTCATGGATTCCACTGGAAATAATTCGGTTACATAATCCGATTGTAGTATTATGTTTGGATTACTTCCCCAGAAGGGTATTTTTATCTCGTCAGTGTCTGTTGACATTATATATAATTGCGAGTTATTTTATATAATTGAAAAGCGCTAAAATATACATCATACACTTTTCTTGATACATTTATTGTCTATCTGAAATGTGTCACACTTCTCAGTTTGTGGGACTATTTTCAGAACACACTTTGCTTTCTCGCCCTCATAAAGTGGTTCTACACAACCCTTCTCTTCAACGGGTTTTACCTCTACGGGTTTCATACATCTTGACCTAAAATGTTCATAGCGTTCTCTTACCATGTCATACGTCAGCCCCGAATCTTTATTTAGCATGGTATTGATTAATTCGTGAAGGTCATACACATACTTCGAAAATGTTAATCGGGACTCCATATGTTTCATACGTAATGGTAATTTTTGAAAATTCATTTTTAGATTCTTACGACATTTCCCACATGGTAGCGTCCAACGCAAGCTCAAAACGAAATCACGATAATGATGTTTATCGTCGCTACTAGGATTCACAGGGTAGTTGAAACTCATAGTGTGTAAGTAGTGCCACATACTTGGTCCCCAAACACTCGTTAGCATACCATCATTGCTGTTGTATTCTGTATCCGAAAAGATACGATTTTTTCTAGTTTTACCCATATGTATATATTATACGAATAGTTTAGTTGTATAAAATTTTATATAATACAGTATTATATAAAAATGTCGAAGATTGTCGATGCTATCCTAAATTATACCAGTCGCTATTCGTTCATCATTTTAGTGGTTGTTCTCTTCGTAGTGTTCTCCATAGCCAGTTATTATGGATATCAAAAATACATGAAGGATAAGATAGCCGTAACCAAATTCGCCGACGTAGCGAACGCGGACCGGAATAACAAGAATGCCACAATAATGATGTTCTTCGTTGACTGGTGCCCGCATTGCAAGACTGCTAAACCCGAGTGGGATAAATTCAAGTCAGCATACGACGGTAAACCTATCAATGGCTACGCACTGAAATGTGTCGAGGTGAATTGCACGGATGATAGCCCAGCAAATTATAAAGGCGAAAGTAGTCCGTCAGCCGATAGGATTGCCGCACTAATCAAGAAATACAATATCCAGTCGTATCCCACCATTAAGCTAGTGATTGATGGTGGAGAAACGGTTGAATTCGATTCCAAAATAACGAAGGATTCTTTAGCTACCTTCGTTAACACAGTTCTAACGGACGCGTAACTAAATATAATATTCATATTAATATATAGATTAGTATGACTGTTCTCGGAGAAGGCGCATATGGGTGCGTTCATAAACCCAGTCTGAAATGTAAAGACCGACCCGATATGTCGTATGAAGGAAAGTTGTCAAAAATAATGACGAAACAACATGCTGTTTCAGAATTGAAAGAATATGATACTATCGATAGTGTGGATGCGAACAAGGATTTTTATATAGGCAAACCAGACGAATGCGACCCCGTAATCGATACCGATACTATTAAAGAAGTCGATAAATGCAAGTGGATAAAAAGCAAAGACCTTAAAAAAATGAAATTGCTGATTATGCAAGATGGTGGATTGGATTTATCTGGGTATGTAGATACAGTGAATACTAAGACCAAGGAAGATATAGAGCGTTTTTTAATAGAAGCGCATCGTGTTATATTAGGTATAAATGTTCTCGGAACAAACGGCGTAATTCATCACGATTTGAAGCCACAGAATATTGTATATAATGAAACGGAACACAGGATTAATTTCATCGACTTTGGTCACATGATCAGATATGAAAGTCTAAAAAATAGGAGTATTCAATCCAGAAATAGTCATGCAGTTGAACACTGGTCGTTTCCGCTAGAGATGATGTTCTTGAATAAAAAGAACTATACCGAATACGCAAATAGGACTGTAGACGAGAGACGCATACTGTTTCCTAGGGTTTGGGCGCATATTAAAGAACACGTAGAAGTGTTAATGTCCTATATCAACTATAAGACAAATGAAAAAACTGCGCTGGCTACATACGCTTATATTAAACGTGATTATTATGATATGTTTGTCAACGATTTTACGCCGGGTTATTATAATGAGTTTTTGGAAAAATCTCTGAAAACCATTGACGTATATGGATTAGGCATGTCATTTATGCACATTCTTGGTTCATTCAAACCGCTTATCGGAAATGATATGTTCTCGAAATTTTATGGATTAGCAATGATGGCGGTGTCATCTCGTGTGAGCGTTCGTTGCACGGCAGAGTTCTTCCTGCAAACATACGAGTCCATGCTCGACGAAACTGGACTATTAGCGAAATATGGATTACGTATACATGAACATGCAATATTAACCGCGATTGCACCCCCCGTCGACGAAGATGATGATATAGTGCAATCAATTGATGTAAATAAAGTTCTCACACCATGTAGTCAATTAGGCAAAGAACGTAATCCTATAACAAGTCGTTGCGTAGAACCCTGTAAACCAGGAATCACAAGGGATGCAAAATTCCGATGCACGCGCAAGTCAGTGGCATGTCCAGAGAACAAGGAACTCAATCCAAATACGAGACGATGTGTTGCTAACTGCAAAGTCGGTTATACACGAAATGCGAAGTTCCGATGCACACGGAAAAATTCTAGTGTTGCTGCATGAAATCATTGAATATTGTTATGCCGCGTGCTATATTCGCATCTCGCTCTTCCTTCGACGATGCTAGTGACAAGAGATTATCTATTGTAGTGTGGTCTCCATCTAGTAATATTTCGTTTTTTATTAAATTTGTTTCATTACCATTCAATACAGAAATAGTATTTTTAAGAACGACCATTAGATAATCAAATAGCGACGATTTTTCATTCACCAAACTACTAGTCGCATATAATTTTTTTATACCCAGAATCGTGTTGGGGTCATTACCATCATCTAAACACGATTTCATAGGATAACTACACAGAGCACCACCATCGATGAAACATTCTGCACCTTTGATTAATGGCGCAAATATAATCGGTAGTGTGCAAGACGCGTAAACGGCATCAATTACTCGCCAATCTGGGTGTGTTTTATGTGACATTTTAACTTGTTTGAATTGATTCAGTTCGGTAGTATAAAAATATAGGTCGATGCCATTTAGTTCGTAAAATTCTTTCAATGTAATGGACATGGATATATCCACACCAGCAAAGAGTGGTCCCAACATTTTTTCCATAGCATCAATCCCAAAAATACCCCTCTGTTCAAATGCTTGTAGAATCGTATATATATCAACCTTGAATACATTCTGCCAAGGTCGATTGATTAAATATGTGTCGATTGTATCCCAGTCATATTTCAAACATAAAATCACCGCAATGAATGTACCAATCGACACACCGTAGATGGACTTTATGTTGTTTATGTTCCAGAATCCCTGCTTAGCAGATTCCTTTAGAATCCCATAAAATGTAAATCCCGTCTGCCCGCCACCTGATATGACAAGATGCTCTATTATGTTTTCCTTTTTTTCATTCTCATTATCTGGTTGTTCCATTTATGTTGTATATCAGTTAATTTTTTATGTATTTTATTATATAAAACCTATATAGTAAAATGTCATCCATATTTTTATTTGACCATGATGAAGCCACAAACAACAAGTTGAATATTGACGAATTATATGAGCGTCGTCAGAAGCGAGATTTGAAACAACTATCCATTTTCAATAAAATATTGAATCGAATCCATAAGCGAATCCAACACACTGCAAAGAATAAGAATTGCAATGATAATTTTGTGTGGTTTAATGTCCCTGAATATTTAGTGGGAGAACCTATATATGATAAGGGTGAATGTATGGGGTATCTGGTGTCTCAACTAGAACACAATGGGTTTCACGTAAAATATATGCATCCAAATACGTTATTCATATCTTGGCATAACTGGGTTCCGTCGTATGTTCGTAGCGAGATTAAGAAGAAGATGGGTGTTGTAGTCGATGAAAAGGGTAATGTTGTAGAGAAACAGGAACCCGAGCAACAGGTGAATCAGACCACACAACAAAAAGATACGAAATATACGCCTATTAAGAACTATAGGCCGTCGGTATATGGACAGGACCTTTTAGAGAAAGTTGAGAAGAAGATTACTTTCGACGTTTAATAGTCATTTTACGAGATTTAGCTCTTCTCCCACCTGTGACAGTTCTTTTTTTTGCGAGTATTGACTTACATATATTTGTGTATTGTTCGTGATTTTTAAGAGCTTTCTCAATTGGTTCGCGTAATATTTCTCCTAGCACTTTACTTACTTCTACCTGAGCGACTTGCTTGAAACTTTGGTTTTCCATATATTGCAATATTGCTTTGGAAAATGAGGCATTTAACTCTTTCATCATTTCTTCGCTTGCAAAGTATTTAGTTACAGCATCTTTTATTGCGTCCGCATAAAGTGTCTCGTTTTCCTTAAACAATGATTTAAATTGGTCACAAATTGCTTTAGTATCTGACGAACTTACACCTCCAGATGCTGGAGCTGCTACTGCTGCCGCTGGAGCTGCACCAGTAAGGGAAGCTAATCCGGGTATTGATGGTAATCCCGCCATTGATGGTAATCCCGCAATTGATGGTAATCCCGCCATTATAGAATAACATTAGATAAAATTGATTGCGTTTGGTATATTTTATTTTATTTGTTTATAAGTATAATGGACACATCAAATATAGTAATTAAGAAGCCAAAGAGCGACGTCTCGAAAACACAGAAGAAAAAGACTACATTATCCAACGCCGAAAAAGAGAAGCTATGGTCCGTGTTTGACATAGACCAAAAAGACGCCGAAATTGTATATGAAATGAAGGAAGCCGGAGTATGTGGTATGTGCAACACTGGTAATCTGGTAATTACAGAAGAAGGATTCCCGACATGTTCAAATTCTGGCTGTGGTATTATAAACACTAAAACCCTGGATTACTCGCCAGAATGGCGATTTTATGGTTCCGACGACCGAAACAATTCGAAAGACACCACCCGTTGTGGTAATCCTATAAACCCCCTGTTGGTGGAATCATCCTATGGTTGCAAGGTAATTTGTTCGAGCAACTCGTCATACGAGATGCGGAAAATACGTAAGTGGACGGAGTGGCAATCGATGCCTCACAAGGAAAAATCGCTATACGACGAGTTTCAGTTCATCACGGTTATGGCACAAAATGCCGGTATTCCTAAAATATTCATTGACGACGCAATGGCCATACATAAGGATATTTCCGAGCAACAGATGTTTCGAGGAATGAATCGCGACGGAATCAAGTCTGCGTCAATCTATATCAGCTGTCGTCTCAACGGATGCCCAAGGACCGCGCACGAAATCGCCGAAGTATTCCATTTAGACAAAACGAGCGCAACCAACGGCTGTTCAATGGCAGTCAACATTCTGCACAACATAGAGCGAAATGTCGACCCATCTCTGCAGACAAATCTGGCAACGACAAAACCCGCTGCGTTCATCGACAGGTATTGTAGTCGTCTCAACATTAATCCTGAGCTTACGATGTTGTCCAAGTTTATCGCAAAGAAAGTGGATGACCAGAGTATCATTAACGATAATACACCCCACTCGATTGCCGCAGGCATCGTCTACCTGATAGCACAAACATGTAATCTGAACATCAGTAAAACGGACATCAAGACGATATGTGGTGTTAGTGAGGTTACAATTAACAAATGTTTTAAGAAACTCGATGCTATAAAAGATAAATTAATTCCTACTTGTATTTTAGATAAATACGCGTGATGTATCGAATATTGCTTTACACAAACTTACTGTTGGTAATTTCACTTATATATTTTTATTTGTATTCGAATAAAAATTTGATAGAAACGGCACTCGCGGCACTGTTAGTTGCGACGATAATAACTTCGCAGTATTTCTGGAGAAATCCGCTGCGAGGAACAAGTCTGCATAAAATAGATGCAACTATTGCAAAACTTTGTATTTTTTCTTTTATAATCTACACAATATTCATTAAAAATGGGTTAAATTATACATCTCTAATTTATTCAATATTGTTGATTTATATTGGTCTAGCAGCTTGGTTTAGCAATCACTATTCTAAAATACATTGGTGCAGTCCAGAACATATAAAATCCCACGCATTTCTACATTATTTCTGTTTTATTGCAACGTTTTTTGCATTTATTGATTGATTTAGTATATTATTGTATACGAATAATATACTAATGAACATAACAATCGAAGAGCAGAAACAAGAAGAACCCCCGAAAACAATATTCATTGTGCCTTATAGAGACCGTCAACAACAATATGAGTTTTTTGCTCGTCAAATGGCATATGTGCTTGAAGGAACTTCGTATCGTATACTGTATATACATCAGAAGGATAATAGATCATTCAATCGTGGTGCTTTAAAGAACATCGGGTTTATGGTTGTAAAAAATCTATACCCAAACACGTATATGAATATTAGCCTCGTGTTTAATGATATCGATACTATGCCGTATACAAAGGGGTTTTTAAACTATGAAACAGTTCCTGGCGTGGTGAAACATTTCTATGGATTTACATTTGCTCTTGGCGGGATAGCGTCAATGACTGCCGGTGATTTTGAACGTGTGAATGGATTCCCAAATTTGTGGGCTTGGGGATATGAAGATAATGCATTGAATCAGCGTGTAATTAAAAACAGTATTCGTATAGACCGAACACAGTTTTATCCAATACTCAATAAGAATATATTACATTTACAAGATGGTATTGTGCGACATGTAAACAGAAGTGAATATGATACATATAAAATTCTAACACCGGAGGGTGTAAATTCCATAACCAATCTACAATATACTATAAACGATGAGACGGGATTCGTAGATGTCACTGGATTTAGCACTGGTAGAGAAGAAGATGTATCTAAAAGGTCTCAGTATGATTTGACGAAGGGGAATGTTCCATTTACGAATATTGGTCGCGGAAGAGCGAGAATGCCGATGATTATGTAATCATAATCGACTCCATGAATTTATAAGTCAGTCCGATACGTGTCTGGTCTTCCCAAATGCCTGATATTTTCAAGACATACTTTGGGTTACTCGGTATGCTGGTAATATCTCTGTATATTTTTACATTCCCACTGCGAATATGGTCGGTTAACGTAGTAGTGGTAGATTTAGTATTATGCGTGGTGTGCTTGTAATAATCCAGAACAAACTTTTCGAGTCTAGTCAATTCGTTTATAATCCGAATGTTTGTACTATCCGCCGTATTAAATTTTAAGATGGATTTATTGTATGTTTTATCGAGTGAAGTTGATGCAAATGGTATCAACACCGCAATACCATTCGTAGTTAAGAATGTATCTGAATATATGATTTTAGTAAATTGTCCATCCATTATGATATTCTTCTTGCTATCTAAAAAATATATATTTTGTAATTCTATTTGGTCTAGTTTATATGCGATATTCATTGAATATAATAATTGATACCGTTTATATCAATTATTAAACAATAACAGTGTATTTTTCAAAACCTGAAAGTAAAAGGGTTCGCGCGACGCGTTGATGCAAAACGGTTGTTATTAAAAGAGTTTGCTCGCGAAATTGGTGTGACTGATGTTGACGTTACAGCATTCGATGTAGTTCCATCCGCAAAATTTGCCGTAACCGAAAATGTATATTGAGTCCCATTTGTCAGTCCGTAGATTGTATATTTTTCATCGATTGTGAGCGGCGTAAGCGTTTTGGTAGTAACAGTAGGCGTTCCGTATGTTACACTATAACTCATCGGCGTTGTTCCAATTAAGGGGGATATAGATAAAACAATTTCTTTATCACCAGGAGTAACCGAGTTTATAATTGGCGGGTATAATTCATAAGCTTTTTGTGCAACATCAACTAATTGCTTTTGTTTGTCTATTTCGACCTGTTTTGCAGTTTTATCTGTATTGTATTTCTCTATAGCATTTATACGGTCAGCTTTTAGATTCTCGTGAGTTTGTTCTAGCTGTTCTAATTTTCTTTTTTCTATATTATATTGTTTTTTCATATCATTAATATTCGGCGAAATTCCCATAATAGTAATCAGTGCGGTCTGGCGATATATGATAAGTTTCTGAGAATTTATCTTAGTAATTTGCAATGCTATCTGTGCGGAAATGGCATTTAAGTCAACTCTATATTTTTCACTATCAGCCGTATTTGCGGTTTCGATGGTTGCTAAATCTGTTGTCAGCTGTCCTAATATAGCATTTGCATTATCATATAATACTTTTTCGTCGCTTATTGTAAGTCCTTCGGTAACACGATATAACTTGAAAACTAGCCAAAAAACTACGACAACAACACTAAATACAATTGCTAACAACATACTATTTAGGTTTAATCCAAATTTTAATTTCATCATTTATAATATATACACTATTATTATATATAATGACAACAGAAAACCCAATAATTCCATGGAAAGGCGCGACGTTCCAGCAATTGAGTGCCGGTGTCCGATTCAATAAAATAACAAATAGCACAAGTGTAAACAATCTGTTTTTACCGAATCCATTGAAAGCATACAGAAGGGAGATTGCCAGCGTTGACTTAACTTGCACTAATCCGAGGTCATCTATAAAGATAGATGCATATGACAGACCTGGTGGAATATTAAACACGAACATTACAACATCGACTGGTTTAGTCAATACGGGTGATTTGATATATGAGAAAAATGTTTGCGAACACCCATCGACTACGAGTTATTGTGGCGCAGTATTATCTCCAGCCGATAATGCTCGGCGCCGTGTTCGCAGTAGCGGAATGATTAAGAAACAGTCTGCAAATGATAATTACTATACGTCGACAAAACAATACTTGAACAGTCGTAACATTTCATATGACCAAAATTTATATTTCCATGTTAGATATGGAGACAGCACTGTTAAACCTGGAACTAATGCCGCTCTAACCAACACATACCAATCGAATGGTATAAATAAATGCAGCCCATTTGTTTTGGCGAGTGAGACAAGTTTCAAATACTATTGGGTAGATGACATTTCATACAACGTCACTGTTCCAGCTGGAAATTACGATATTGCAAGTTTCAATCAGTTATTACAAAATAAAATGAGCAATAATTTCCATTATTACGAATTACAACAAAGTAAAGTGTTTTTATTGAGCATTGGGTATGATAATCTGACTGACAGAGTCATAATTCGTTCAATCGCAAATACGGCTGCAAACTTTCCGTTAACTGCGTATGCAAATCCTGTTACATCACCACCGCCTTTATGGCAAGACTATTATGGTAAAATACCTGCAATATTGATAGAAAACTCAACCGTATCTAATCTATTGGGGTTTGCAGTCAGTGCAAATTCGTATCCCCCTCCAGCGAATCGGGTAAGCACCGTAAATGTAAGCGCATCTGGTTCATTTTTGCCTGGGTTGAGACCGAAGAACGTTCCTATTTATTACAAACCGAACAATCCACAATTTGGTGTGCAGGGCGCAGTTTCATCTAGCGATCGTCTCCTTCGTAAGAAATATGACACAATTACGACGGTTGGGTCGAGTTTCAGGACTGCATTCGGCGCACAGACGGCGAACGCTCTTGCATATGGTTCTAAATCATATGGTTATACGATTAAAGAGCGCACAGGTTATCCGATTAAGAAAACACCAACATTTTCGCAATATTCGTCAGAAATGAAACAGTGTATTGTCCGAAAATTCGTGAATGCTATTTAGTTAGTCCCACCCCGAATCATGTGTCCGTAGAAATGTATTATGTGGGACGTTATGATTTATACACCAATTTACGCATTTCTGAATATTTGTTCTCGTATAATTTTCTATCTTATCATTCTTATGTGTGTTATCAATAAGCATGATTGTCTGGTAAATATTATCCAATTGTTGCTGTCCAAATATGGCATTATATTCCTCGATTTTATTTATGAAATTATTCGAAATTGGACATGACAAAAATCCATTGATATTGTCGGTGCATACCAGTAATGACTCGAAACATTTGGTAAATTTTTCGAGAAACCCCTGATTATTAGTAAAAATGAAATTCTTACAAACTATATATTTCTCCGAATTTGCATATCGACTGGTGTTTGGCTTTGTTATATAAACGTCCTCATAAAACGCTGATAATATATACAATAAATCGACTGTATGTTTCATAAAACAATCGAAAATCTTCAGTATGAAGTGACCTTTTTGTTTCTGTAGGCATACTGCATAGCAAATCTGTCCGAAAAGTAGCTTCGTTATATTGGACTCCTGATTATTGAAATCGTTTGAAAAGTCGAAACCGCCGTCCGCGGTGATTAAATCCATCGACGAACCATATTTGCCAACACAATACTTAAAGTTTTCCATACAAAGGATATCGCCAGTTCCGGTTGCACCATTTTCAATAGTTACATTTGGATTACTACGTAGAAAATATTCGCTCTTTTTCCAAGCTGGAATGTTGGTGTCGTGTTTATCGTCCAATATGGTCATTCCAATGTATTTGTCTTTAGGATTCTTACGGACATTCAATAGCGCTTCGATGAATCCTCCCGGTCCTTCCGCCAAATGGAAGCTCGAAATTGGAATTGAACCAATCATTTTAGACATCTTGCTCTCAAATGCGCTACCGTTATTGGAGACATATAACTCGAATGATGTCATTATTTCAATCATTTTGAAATATGACCGGGATAGTGGTTTGTATTTTGACACACATTTCGATTTTCCTGGTATTACACTATTAATCCACTCATATGGATTTGTGTATTTGCGATATTCATCCCAGTCGTCGCCATAACTATTTATTTTATTTTTGATGTCATACAAGTAAAAAGAAAGCGAATTCGATATGATTGGCTCGTTTTCCTTTTCTTTATCACTTGATATACATCTTAGATTTTCTAGTATAGTGTTATTTGCACGGGGTAACAATATATATAGCATAAGATATATATATTTTGAATAAAGGTTTATATCATTTTACGAATCTTTGTTCGGGTTGAATGTGCCGACTATGGTAACTTTCTTGCCTTGAATTTTACGGACTTTGGGAGGTTCTTTCTCTTTTTCTGGTTCAGGTTTCTCTTTCTCTGGTTCCGGTTCTGGTTCTGGTTGTGCAATCTTGTATATCTTATCCGCGTTCACATTGTGTGTCTTACGGAAAACGAAATACCTATTCATGAATGAAATTTGCTTTTCGTCTACTGTCATCAGGTGCGAGTTCTTGTAATCAGGCATACGTTGTGGGTCCATCCTAGTCTCCTTCTCCATAGCCGTAAATAGTTCACTGAATAAGCCCGTTCCATTTGGTAGTCCTCTAGGGGCATCATTTCTCGTGAGTAGTGCAAAACCATAATTCTCCATCATTTGTATGAAATAATCAAAATTCACCAAATATTCACGGAAGGTTTTGCCGATAGTCTCCTGATACACATTAATCGGATAACCCAAACATGTTTCGTCACTACTGAATCCGGTCTGTGGATACATCTTGGTCAATTCGAATACCTTACGCTCGCCGTTCATAATTGTGAATGACTCGCCCTCGCTCTTGTTTCTTAACAAATTAAAGATTGTTTTGCCATCGAAACACGTGCCAACGAAATAGCCGTTTACCATAGTGCATTCTGTCAGATTTTTAAGGAAGCGATGCATGCTGGCTTTACTTTCTAGGAAATAGTGTAGAGCGAATTGGCACGAACTTACATTGAAGCCTTTTGCACCTACACCATATTGGTTATACACTCCCTGACCTAGGAATTTCGCATCTTTCGGACCATGTCCGAACACCGCATGGATGACCTCCTTTTCCTTCTGTGTTTTGAATGCGTCACCGCTGCGAATATTCAATCCACTATCGCCATTCACGAACAGAGCAGCGGGTGTATTCTTTCTTGTAGCTCTCTCTCTCAAGTATCTCGCACAAGCGCCATCGAGACGATTATGGATATTGTCGTGTGATATGTCGATTCCTAGGACAAACGACAAGTTCGCATTCGTCCACTTCGATAAGTCGCCGGCCTTTCCAACCGCATAATCGATGAGCGTATCGTTCCTAGTAGACACGCTACCGATTAGCTTGTTCTTCACGTATAAGTTATGGAAATCGCGCAACGATCTCGTCAATTTCGATTCGACGCCACCCCTATTATAATATACACCCTCGTTCGCCTCGCCATTCTCCTCTTCTCCACACTCTTCGATATATTCGGGTATGTTCTCGTCCTTACTAATCATATCTTTCGTAATCGGTTGATGAATCGACTGCCAATTACTGTTGGCAACGTGGTATGCATTTCCATAATTTTTAAGGCCGCTCTTGAGTTCGGCCGTTTTGTCATAGCGAACACGTAGTGGCACCCACCGCCAACCAGCGGGTTTCATCATATCGTAGCTGAACTCGACAATCATATCCTCTTCGAAATATTCGCCCTCTATCGTAAACATGGAAAGTTCGCTACTACCATCCTCCACTAAAAGCATATTTGCAAAGCACGCCTTTGCGTCATACGGGTTCGTCGGTTGGAATGGAACCGGCTTATACCTTTCTCTATTACTCGTAGTATCGTATTCAATCACTTTGTTTTGGATGATGTCCTCATATGGGTTTATGAATCCGTGCCTTCGGTCGAGTTCATCATAACCACAACGCAATATGAGAGTTTTGTATTGGACCACGTTTTTACCACTCTGGACATTCTTACCATCCTGGAATATATTATGAATCTCATCCTTACCGCTCTTGTCCTTTTTCAGCGACACGAGGAAGTCGATAGTGTTGTATTCTGCAGGCTTCCACTTGAACGATTGCTCCCACATAGGTTTGTTTAGTTTTCCGGCAACACCAACTGTGTCACTCGCAACGGCAGTATTCGATGGGGTGAAGATTAATCCGTCCGAGTTGTATTCATACATACCATCTTCAATGTCGGACAAAATCTTCGAGCAGCATTGGAATATAGTCCTGTCCGGCGAATCACTATAGAAGGTTTTGCACTTCACTGCAAAGTCGCATGCATTCGGAAACTTTAATTGCTCTACAAACTGCTTCAATAGACTGAGTCGATATTTCTGTTTGAGCGACTCCGGATTTGTAGTATCGTTATTATAGAATGCAAATTCGCGCGTGCTCTTCTTATTGATGAAGTAAATATCGAACGCGGCGTATAGATTCAGCGCAACGCCCGTTTTGCTGTTCTTGATGTGCTCGCCGTCTAACAAACTCTCAAATAGGTCTTCATTTTCAGTTTTGGCTCCAGTGAATACGACGTTCATGTTGGTATCAATCAAATAAATCAGACCCTTCGCATTAATATACATCAGTTTGCGGTCTCCATCTGCCTTGTCAGTTACGGTGTAGTTTTTTCGGATGTTTGGAATGGTCGAATTTGGGTCCTGTTTCATTATATTACGCATTTGTAGAGTTTGTGACGAAGGACCAACGAAGTTGTGAGGCAGCACCCAACCAGGTTGGTATTTTTCTCCATGTATTAACTTCATGTATCCAGTATGGATTTCATTTTTAACGGTGTATGATATAGGATAATTCGTTCCCTGCATTCCGCCTAGAATAATGCGTATCGCCTTCTTAATCGCTTCTGTCATGGTCTTTTTATTATTATATTCTGTTCCCATACCAACCATTGCATTGTCGACTTCCATCTCGATTTCATAGGTTTCCGCATTCGTAAGGACACCTGCATCCTGAATCGTATAAAACTTCATTGGCACACCCTTGTTCGTCGTCTTGGATTTGCGGATGACACTCAAGTCGGCGTAGAATGGCAGAGATTCATGATAAAACCTTACGCGATTCATGTAGCGGAAAGTCTTCTTTGCGTCCGTCCACTTTTGAATGATACCGCGAATAATGGGAGAACGCGCCGTGAAAATCTGCTCGAGTTGATACGCGACACGAATATTGAAATCCTTAAAGTCGGCTGCGTCAATATTAACTCCATCGGCGGTCTTCGGGCGCGTTTTCTGTGTAAATATTACTTTGTCATTGTTCGACGATGGCATATCCAGTATAGATTGAATACTATTGGTCCTGCAATATTCCTGAATCAAATCAATCCCGATAATCTCGGCGCGAATGTTCGACATAATCGAATTTCCACTAGTCTTGTCGGTGTATTCATGAAACACACGGAGTGTGTGAATCCCATCGGGGTTATTCGTTTTGAACCCACACTGTTGTAGTTTCTTCACGACGTTCTCATAGTCAATCTGAGAAATCTTACCCTTCTTGGAATCTGAACCGAATCGAATTTCTACTTCGTTTGTCTTACCGTCTGTTCTGCCGCTAAACGGATTACTCGCTAAATAGTTCTCGATGATGAAATCTAATTGCTCGTTTGGTTTATCAACGACCTTCGAACTGTCGTTGGCTTTATACATTATATAGTATTTTCATATTTTATTTTAATATTGTTTAAACAATCAATTTTACCAAAGTCTATGCTTTACCATAGACTACGTATGGTCAATTGTTGATACAATCCCATCTTGGTAAGTCTGACAGTCGAATCTACGCCAAGGCGAACTGCCATGTTTTTCAGTTGTTCGACTGTGTAATTTGTAATCGCCTCTAGTGGGCGGTCGTGTTTGCTTAGGCAAATGCGTTCCGTTTCAATTTGCTTTATTTTCTCGTCTGTTACATCCATATCGATTCCATAATCGTTTTTATCCTTTTTTACAAGGATAATAGTCTCCTTATATTCGTCGAGCGGGCATACATTGATATAGAAATCTTTGCCCTTAATTAAAATAATACGCTTGTTATAAAATACAGACATTGCTACCATTGTCGAGACCGTGAGCGTCGCATTTGTTACGATATCCGACATGATTTCTTGGATTGCAATATTCGTCAGTTTCACGTTTGTGCTCTTCAACTTGGTCGGTTGGCTTTTGATAGAGTTCATTATCTTTTGCTTTTCGTCGATTTCAATGTTGCTATATCCTTGCCGAATTGCCTCATAATCCGAGATACCATTGTTTGCAATGAACAAACACCAGAATAGTGTGTCTTTCTTATCAGGATAGATGATATTGGGCTTGATAATGGGAACTGTAACTTTAATTGGATTTGTATCTTGGATTATATCTGTTTTGGGTTCCTCTACGTTTGCAATATACATATATTTTTTTAGTGAATCGATTTTCTCAGGCGTGTCATACGAAGTGTTGACGAATATTTGGTGATATATGGACATGAATCTATTATAATATACGACGTAGTCTTTAACCCAGTTACAAATGTTTATTACGATATTGTCGAGCCAGTATGTTCTTAGTAAGTTGTTTTTCGCTACATAATTCGTATACGTCGCCATCTATAATAGGAAAAAACACATCACATTCTGCATCTGTATTAATGTGATTCAGGTATATTTTCATGCACCGATTATTGCGAATTGCTTCCGAATACAGTTGACCTCCGCCAATTACAAATATTTGCTCTATAGAATCATTGCACAGGGAGTCAAGTGCATCATCTAGGCTATTAAACCAATCTGGGTCGTTGTTCTCCTGTGACGATATAACAATCATTTTCCGGTTCGGTAAACGGCGCCCTTTAAAACTCTCATATGTTAGTCGGCCCATGATTACGGCATTTTGTCTAGTCTTGTCGAATGTATTACTAGTCATACCACGAAAAAACAGCATATCATCCGGTTCTTTCCATGGAATATCGCCATTCTTTCCGAGTCCATTTGTATTCGATACAGCTGCAATAATACTAAACATTTTGTATATTAGTATTATTTGATGGTGTGTTTATACTGGTTCATTCATATCTTGTTTGAAAAACTCATCCTTGAAGGATTTCTTTTGATATTCCACTGTCTGTAACGTCTGTTCCTGTTCTTGAATATACTTCACGTAATTGAGAATATCTTGAATTGTATCATTCGGTAAAAAAGATAGATTTACAAATACACCACTTTTGTTCTCGTTGATTTTTACAACCGGCGATTTCTTCAAGATTCGCAGAATTTCTACCTGGTGAATCTTAGCGAGAGATTCGATTTTATTTTTTACAGATTCCAGCTCGCTAATATTAACGTTCATGATATAGCCATACTTATTATGCTAATTTTATATGTATTTAGAATTAGTTTAATTTAGTTAAACTTAGTTTAAAACCAAATCCTCGCCTCCAGTCATCTTGATGCGTGGTTTCTTTACCTGCTCCAACCTTTTCTCGACCAGTTGACCAATTACACAAATGTAAGGGTCATTCAATTCGTATCGCACACCGATAACCTTGATGACAATGTCCATATTCTCCTTAATCGAATTGAAATATTTGTCTGTATTATGATGGTCACGCGCTACAAACACTGTAACGGGAATCACATCATTCATGTCGACGACTTGGGCGTGAATACCCGCCTTGGTTATAGTCTTGCTGGTGCACTCGATTTTCATACCTTCTACCGGATGGCAAATCATACACTCGAATATGGTCTGAAATTCTACACTCGAGTTTGTAACTTCTCCGGAGGAGTAACTGATAATTCGAATAGACCCAGGTCGAATGAAACCCTCGGCAATACATCTTCCCTCAACTGCGTCGGTGATTTTCTCTTCTAGAATTTTCTTGACGTTTCCGCCGACTTCATTAATCGATAATACCGTCTTCTTGGTGAGAACCGACTTTATGTAGACACCGAAAATCTTTTCCGAATTTTGAGCCATTGTATTGTATTATTATATAATCTGTATATAATAATTCGAATCAATTTTTCTTCGATAATGTTACGATTTTATTGATAATGCCTTGTTCATTGTTCAAATACCAGTGTTTGTCGTTCTTGTTTCTATCATTATAGTCCCTCAATATTATTTCGAGTAAAACTTCGAGTTTCTCTTTAGAACTTATTAAATAATCTCTAATGTTGATTATATTGTATTTTGTTTCTCCTAATACGTCGTTTATATGCGAAATTAATTTTTTCAACGAAATATCTGTTAATCTTGCTCCACGTGTTCTCGAGTTTGTTGTTTTCTTTACTTTCATTATGAATGTCTCTTCCCTGTCGTTTTTAAACCATTCGGTGAATCCTATAGTGTCTGCAATTAATTCTGGTGGCGTCACATAAATATCATTGTAATCACTTGACTGTAATAAAGGTTTATATTCAATTTCGTTATTGGATTCCGTCCAAACACCGTCCCTTAATACAAATGCGCGAGTAGTTTTGTTATCCTTTGTTAGAATAATTCCTACATCGCCATTTTTTGCAGTCATCATTTTATCTTCGAAATGTTCTACAATCAATACTTCCATCGTGTCGAGTTCTTGTTTCTCCTCTTCAAGGGTTCGCTTTGGTGCCTCCCAGTTTCCATCAAACATGCGGTTCAACAATGTTATTTTGTCTGTGAATACCAAATTGTCCATCATGTGCGATACCACGTGAGCACGCAGAGAATTCTCCGTCATACCATATTCGACTTTAAGATGTGTTTTAATTTCATTTAATGTATTATACCACCATTTGCTTTTAGACTTATCGCGCGGCGGACTATGTTCCACTACATTTTCCTTTAGATACTCGAGTGCCGCGCTGAAGTCTCCTGTAGTCTGTCGGAGAACCTTGTCGCTGTCTGTTCTCGTATATCCTATATCCATTAATTTGCTATGATTTGTCGGGAACGCATCGTTAAAATTATTTGTCAGATTTTTTACGATTTGTTCGTAGTTGCTGGTTGACGCATTCGCCGTTTTTCGAATCTCAAACATCACGTTTTTGAACTTTACGTCTACCGGCATACTTCTTTCATAAATCGATATGTTCTTATCCGTTATTTCAACAGGTTGAAATAGATACTCGTCTCCGTTATTTATGAGATGCCCCAATCTACCATATTCATCCGTTATAAGCTCATTTGAATTATCAATTAACTGTGTCAATGCCGAGTATATTTGTTCATCTGAATATTTGTTTGCACCGTTCTGAGAATCGTCAGACATTCGTATGGAGTTTATATATTGTTTTAATTCATCTCCATTATAATAACTACGCCGTTTGAATAATTCCTTGATACGTTTTATAATTCGATTATTATTGGACTCTGCAAATTCAATACTATATGTGTCTTTGGATATGTCCGGTGCAATTTCATCCGCGTTGGGAGAACGGAAACATTGAAATACACAATTATCCTTATAATCACACATGTTTGCATTTGTTTCCGGCTTATCACCAATCTCATATGGAATCTCGTTGGCCTCTCCTGGATTACTAGATAATGACAGCTTGATTGTTTTGTTTTTTACAATCTGATACAGCTGTTCTGTAGTGAAGTTCGTCTGACCAATATTTAAATAGCAATCCACTGCGATTTCTTTGAGCGCACGAGTGACTTCGCCAATTTCAATCGCTTTCTGTTCCGCTAGGCGATATACATACAAATCCGCAGATTCGACTGTTCCGATTGACGTTGCGTGGAGGAATATTTCCACATTGCGCTTTTTGAATGGTAAATTACAGTGACTCAGATTACGGACTCCACGCCCGATAATCTGCTCAATACGATTCATATTATACCATGGTTCCATTATATGGACCTGGCGTATGTTTTTGAAATCAATACCCTCGCCGGCAGCCCTGGAAATAATCACTACTTTCACTAATTTTCCATCCATGTTCTCTTTTTGGTTCAAATATTTGATATCCTCGTCGTTGTTGGGTGATAGAGTAGCGTCACCAGTTAGCATTACGTATCTTGCAGTAGGCGGAACTGGCGGTGTCTTGAATAATGATTTTGTCCCCTTATCCGAACCATAACGGGAGAACCCAATCTCTTCGAGAGCCAGCGCCATAGGAACTGCGCCTCCATCGATGTATTGAGTATATATTAATATGATACCTTCCGATTTCTTGACAATCTCGCATATTTTCGCCATTTTCGCGCTGTATTTGGGAAGGTTCTCCGGGTTGAATATTCTCCCATATTCTTGTTCGATTTCTGGTTTATATCTGAAATTATATTGCTTATCTGTATTCAATTCCTTAGAATACATTATATTAGACAATCCACTTTTTCCTATCATACTAACAATTAGTTCAGCGGAATCCTCCGCCGAATACTCGACGCTGGGGTCGAAATCCTTGGATGGATATACAATATTGAGCGCCTCGAGTGGTTTTTGCAAAATCGCATATCCGAATGTATCCTTGTCTTCGAATGCTTTGTCTTCGTCTTCGCTCCCATTACGTATACTCTCTATAATCATATTATAGCCCTTCTGTTGGTATTCTCCGATTCCATTCATATATACACGGACATATTTCAAAGCGCCGTCAGCATCAATAGGTTTGCCATTCATTTGTTCGGTAGGATATACGAAATTCGGGTCCTTTTCGGGGTATATTCGATACGGGAATGTGTATGGGTTCTCCCCTCTTACATAAGAAACATATCCATTTAATTTCTTCTGTAGTAGTTTGCGACCATCTTCTCCTTTGAATTTCCCCGGACCTTCGAAAATATCGGATATTTTGATTTTCTTGCGCCCATCGTTTACATTCATCAGATTCGTCAGCCAGATGATTTCCTCGTAGGAATTATACATGGGCGTTGCCGATAGTAATACTAGTCGCATATTGTCCGTATATTTTGCAATTTGCATTAGTAAATCAGCCGACCTACGCTTACTCAGGTTCTCGTCAGTCATTCGAATGTTATGCACCTCATCGATTACAATTAGGCTATTATTAAATGTTCTCTTAATGCGTTGATTTATAATACGTTGGTCAGTAGACCCTTTCAATTCGAGAGTTTCACTGATATAGTTTGCAAACTGAGTATATCCCATAAAAATATAATATTGCTTTATAATCGCTTTCACTTGGTTGATTATGTTCTCCCGGTCACTCTCGAGACCCTTTGCGTCGGTTGGATTGATTTCCTTGAGTATTGTGTTTCCAACACATGTGTTTAAATTCCAGACACCATTCTCGAGAACCAGCTTGCGTTCGTCGAATAATTGCAACATGAAATTGTCCTGCACGTTCGGTGATGCAATTATCATAATCTTCTGTTTGATTCCCGTCTGTTTCATATAGTTACGCATTTCTTCTGTTATTCCTATAGCAGAACATGTTTTTCCAGTTCCTAGACCATGGAACAATAATAAGCTATTGTATGGTGTCTGAAAGGATAGGAAATTTTTGACGAATGATTGGTGGGGCATAAGTTCAAAGTCCGCACCGCATAGTTTTTCGGCTTGCTCTACAATGTCTTTTGCCTCACCGTCGTATTTTGTGTCATTGAATTCTTTGCGTTTCTCGATTTTGATATTGAAATTCGGGTCATCTAAATTTGGATATAAAAAATCATGCCTTGGGTCATCTGCAGGGGCTTCCGCCCCCCGCACGCCCCCCTCGTCTTCATATTCGTCTTCTGCGGGGGCTTCCGCCCCCCGCACGCCCCTCTCATCCTCATACTCCTCTTCTTCTTCTTCTGTGGGGACTTCGTCTTCTATGGGAGCTTCTTCTTCTACGGGAGCTTCGTCTTCTGCGAGACCAACTTCCTCTTCTTCGACTGGTTTATCGGTGTTTATAATTATAGGTTCTCCTATAATGATTGGTTTACGCTTGATTATGCGGACAGGTTGGACAACCTTCTTTGGTATTACTTCTGCAATTGGTTCATTCACTGCCACCAACGTTTTTTTTGTTACTCTTGGGTTTTTCACATTCACTTCTCGTATCTTGATTTTTTCGCCTGTTGCTATATCAATCACGTCTTCATAATCACGTTTAAAACGTTCCGCGCCAATCATATCCTTTAAATCGCTAGCAATTTCACGATATAAGCCATCCTCATATTGCACCTTCGGCCAACGAGTATACGGTTTAATCTCGCATCGTTTTCTGCTTGTATTATAATATTCATGACGTCCGCATTGTTTTTCTTTTTTTCCTTTTATGTCTTCCGCCATTTTATATATATATTAGAAATATATAAAACACACGTTACGCGTATTATCTACATCTGATAAATCGACAATTGTTTCAAACAGGAATCCACATTTGTGATTATCCTCTTCTTTTCTAAATTATAATCTCGTATTTGAGTTAAACATGTCCCAATACGTGACCAGCACATTTTGCTTACCTCGGACCGTTGGTAATTATCCAGATTCAGCGTGTCATTGTATTCCATATATACAAGAAAATACTTGTGTTTGTAAGAAATGTAATTAGAACCAACGAATATCTCTTCAAACGGAGTCACGTTGTGTATTGGATGTATTATGTCCGAAGAGAACCCAGTTTCCTCGCAAAATTCGCGAATGGCGCAATCATAGTCCGTCTCGTTATTATTCCTCCGACCCTTAGGAAACCCCCACTCGGGTTCCGTCCAATTTGAATATTGTCTGGATTCATCTATCAAATTAGAGAGTGTATAGAAATCATTACGCAGAACAACCCCAGATACCAAAGTGGAATGTTTTTCTCTCGAATTACTTTCTTCCATTTTGTATCTCGCATTACAGAATCCTTCGCCCCATATGTCTTTCCAAAGTGTGTTAAAATCGATTGTCTTTAAACGGTTCTTCTCATGTTCCGTCATCTGTTTCAACATATTCATTATATAGCTTTTGTTCTGAACGGAATATTTCCCACGCATGAAGTCAATATAACCAAGGCTATCCTTCCTACATATAAGCAAATACTCTATTGCGCCAGTCTTCGACTTGCGAAATGCAATAACGCCGGAGCTAGTAATTGGCATTTTGCAATTTGTAAATTGATGTCCAACTTTTCCACAATTATTACAGTGATTATTTTTATTCATACCGGTAAAATATATAATAACAGAGTTCTATATACTTTACCTACATGAATTTTGATTCTGATGTATGGGGACCTCATTATTGGTTTTTTTTACACACCATTGCTCATTCCTATCCTGAAAATCCGAATGCAGTCACAAAGCGTAAATATTACGACCTCATACAGAACATGCCATTGTTTATTCCAGAAGCCGAGATGGGTAGCAAATTTAGCAATATGATTGACAAATATCCAGTTAGCCCATATTTAGGTTCTCGCGAATCATTTGTTCGATGGATGCATTTTATACATAATAAAGTGAACGTGTCACTAGGTAAAGAGGAGATGTCATTCTTGAAATCAATTGATATTTACAAGTCGTATTACAAATCAAAGCCATTTGTGCTGAGCGAGCAAATTAACTTGAGAAAGCATTATCTCTATGCAGCCATCGTGTTTTTATGCATATTTTTGATATATGTTTATTATTAATTGTATAGATATAATATAATATAGTAAATGCGTTTCGAATTAGTAATTTTATTGGTAACTGCCTTTGTAATAGCAAATATTCATACAGATGGTAAGTATCTGAAATTAGCATTATCTTGGAAGAAATATTACCAGATGTTAGGTGTTGCATTTGTCGGATATATGCTATGTTGGTTGATGAGGAAAAACCCGGAACGCGCAAAGCATATGTTAGTTTCGTCGAACGAATATTTGAAATACCTACCTGTCGATAAAAATACCACAGACTTTATATCGCCAATATTGGATTTCACCGCAAAACACGATTTCGGTGGTCCAATGCCGCATCAATATGAAAGCCGAGTTCTCCAATCAGGTGGCGGAATCGCAAAACCTACAACCGCAACCGCAACGAAACGTTCTGTAAGTGAAACAAAGAAAAAGTTCGTTGCTGCACAACAGAACTGGCACTGTGGAGATTGCCAGAAACAATTGCCGGCTTGGTTCGAGGTTGATCACACAATTCGCTTAGAACATGGTGGAAGCAACCATGTGAGTAATCTGGTTGCCCTTTGTAGAGATTGTCACGGAAAGAAAACTGCTATTGAAAATTTATAATGTATATATATACGTTTAGGTAATTCATGTCAGAACAGTCAACCACTATTATAGACAAAATAACAAATTTTTATACAGAATACGGATTAAACCGTAGTCAAGTATTATTGATTCTATTGATTATCGTAACCATCGGAAATTTGTTTTACGTGTCCGGAGTCAATGTTTTAGAGTCGAAAGCGTATGCTTCCACTTTTGCGGTATTCTTCATGATTATGTTAGTAGCAGTTTATAAACTATTTACGGCAAAATCTGACAAGCCTATTGCATATACAACTATCTTCGTTATCTTTGCGTTTTTAGTGTTTAGTGTGATTTCTGAGTTTTACAGTAAATACATCAAGACATCCGCTATTTTCCAAAATGTTTCGGACAACCTACAAAACCGCGTTGTCATAAATCTCATTCAAATAAGTCTGTTGATTGCAATTGTTGTCGTTGGAATTTCGGCCGTCAACAACTTCTTCGGACGATGGTTGAACAATGCCGTTGGATGGTCGGGATTTATTATGAACTTGATAGTTTATATTCCTTGCTTGTTTACCGACTTTATTAAATACATAAAAGCTCAATACGGTATAACGTCAAGTGTTACATTTATCCTATTGTCAATTGAAGCTATATTAATTGCAGGTTACGCATTTATTCCCACTTTGATTTCATCGAAACTTAAAGAGGATAGCATCACGGTTATGAATTCCCCAGAATTCTTAGACAATATGGTTACAAAGAGTTTTATTAGACAAGATAGAGGAGACCATGATTATAAGAGAACCAATTACGCGTTCTCTATGTGGGTGTATGTTAATCCACAGACAAATAAAAATAACACAAATTCTAATATATTCTCATATGCGAAAGCTTATCCAAAAATATCCTATATTAAGAATGATAGTAAAACGGGTAAGGATATTTATCGTTTTACAGTTAATAAGCAAACATATGATATATCACTAATGAATCAGAAATGGAATAACATCGTTATGAATTTCAATGATAATGATACCGTTGATATCTTTATAAACGGCAATTTAGAAAGAACATTCGGAAAAAGTGACAGGAAGTCGTTGATTAACAAGGACCGCAATACAATAACAATTGGCGGCAATAATGGTATATATGGTGCGATATGTAATATACAGTATTATAACAAGCCTATCAGTATTATTGATATAACCGCAAATTACAATTTACTGCGAAATAACAATCCTCCTACCAATAATATAATGTAAAACATATATATAAATGGACTTTTTAGTTATTTTTTTAGCCATCTTACTCATTGTAGTTATCTTCTATATGGTGTATACCAAATCCGGTAATACGCAATCTAAAGTTGAGGTCGATATGTCAGCGCAACTTGCTGACATAACCAGCGACAAGCTCGTAAAACCAGATGCAGTTTCATATACATACAATGTGTGGTTATATGTCGATAAGCCTATTTCATCTACAGCGTTTATATTTGCGAGGGATAAGGATTTGACTCTCAAGTTAAATGGGACTACCTCAGTATTAAGCGTAACGACAAAACATACTAGCACCGCTGACATAACGCATATGATTACAAATAACTTCCCTTTACAAAAGTGGGTATATGTTGTCATCAGTGTGGATAACGCTACGATTGACATGTATTTAGATGGAAAACTTGTAAAATCCGTTGTTGACATGCACACGCCGGATGGCACGTCGCCGATTAAATTTGGAATAAATCCTGGTGTATTCATGTCCAAGTTCAATCGTGTTGTCGGAGCATCCAATCCACAGACTGTTTGGAGCGATTACCTGAATGGTAGTGGTTCTGCAACAGGTCTCAGTAATTTAGCTAACAAATATAGTGTGAACCTGGCTATATTGAAGGACAATGTTCTTTCTACGAGTGTTTCTTTATGGTAAATTATTTATCATACTAATTATATAGTAATGGAGTTAAATCGACCGCTGACTGAACAACTTCCTGATATACAAACTGGGGCTACAAATACTATAAATAATGTTACAGAATCGGTTAGTTCATCCTTGAAGGATTTCTCTACGCAGAGCATCGGAACAACGAGCGAGGAGTTTTTAAACTCGAATAGCATGATTTCCAAATTTGCGTTCTTGGTTCTAGTTTTGATTGTCTTTATCATGTTGATGAATTTAGGCGTCTTTCTGATTAATTACATATTGCAACCATCTAAGAGTCCGTATGTCATCAAGGGCATACAACCAGGGAATCGGCAGGTTCGGATTCCGCAAGACCCGAAAAACTCGAATGCAGTTACTATCTACCGTTCAAATAACGCCGACAAAGGCATTGAATTTACCTGGACAGTCTGGATTAATATAGACAGACTACCAGACTCGCCTAAAAACATATTTACGAAGGGATTTGGCGAGAGTCAACGGGGGCCTAGCGTTAGCCTTAAAGGCAATGCAGACAAAACTGGTTCGATTATTGTAGGCATGGATTCAGTAAACGCGTCCGATGCGAATATAATCGAGATTCACAATATTCCGTTGGGTCGCTGGTTCAATCTAGCAATTCGAATGCAGAATAAAATTATGGACGTTTATGTGAATGGAACGGTTGCGAAGCGTTATGTGTTCTCTAGTATTCCTCGCCAGAATTTCGGCGATGTGATTGTAGGTGAATTTGATGGAACACTATCTGATTTGAGGTATTTCGATAGCTCACTCAATATTTTCCAGCTCAATAATATTGCTATGGCTGGTCCGAATCTAAAGTCGGAATCAAAAACATTAGATACACGTTTTGATTATCTATCGAGTTTGTGGTATAGCCCTAGTAAATAATAAATAATATAGCTCATTATTATAATAATGAGCGATACTAACGCTTGTAGGCAACGGCAAATATTTTTAATGGCGACTGCATCATTACCAAAAAATCGAATAGAGATGCAAGCAAATCCATATGTAAACACATCTTACACCCAGTCTCAATTAGATATGCGTCGTAAGGCGGAGATTCTACAACATAATCGTAATGCATCGAAAGTTGGCGGATTTACAAAAAACCAAAAATACTCAATTTCCATTAATAAGAACGCTAAGAGTGCTTATAATATAACGACAAATTGTGATAGCGACTTGTATTTACCATCACTATCATCATCATGTGACGTTCCTGGACCTGTCATTACTCTACAATATGACCCAGCAGTCCCATTGTATAATTACGAAAAAAATACAGATGCATATGGAATACTTAATCCGGATACCATTGGCAAATGGGTTGATGAAGTTTATAATAATATACCTGCCTTTACTGGGATTGAGACTACATTTATCAATTCGTTAGCGATTGGCGTTTTAGATACAAATCCAACCAGTTTTACAATTAATGTGCCTATGGGTATATACATTGAAGGAATTGCAACTGGGGCATCCGCATCAGGTAGCGTAAAATTATCGAGTGTTGTCGTAACTGTTTATTATAATAATGCACTAGTTACAATGACGACTACACCAACAATAAGATTAAATGGGGTTGCTCTACCACAAGCGTCGACGTCGCAATATACTGTAGATATGTCTGGACCGTCATTTAGTGGTTCTCAATATATAGGTAATCTTTCTATATCCAACTTGGTTCTCCCTACGCAATACGGTTTCGTCTATACTATAAAAATAAAGTGCACGACGTCGGTTACATCTCAGGTAGGAACCTATACAAACTTTAAATCGGGTGCTATTGTTAATTTGACAACGCCGTCCTTATTTAAATGTTCATTTGCTGAGCCTCTCAGTCCGGCACCTCCAGCACAAATCGCATATGCGATAACTGCATTAGATGTATAATTCTATAAATAAATCAAGGTTTATTTCAAATCCTAAATCGATAAAATTTAATAGGAAGTCTTCGATTTTATCATAGTTTGTTGTTGTTTCTGGTGGGTTCTCTGGTTTCTTAATTATTTTATGTTCGATGATGCAACTACTCGTCATCATTGATTTTCCTATATTGGTGAATGACCATGATGGTATATCCATAATATACCATAATGCACATATTTTTACGGATGAGAAATTGTAGGGTTCAGGCAGAGTCTCTTCGAGGGGAAAATCTGACCCGACATGCACTTACCGGCGTCCTCCACCATTATGCAGCCCCTGCGTTGGGCCTGTTCTCCCACTAAACACCATCCACCCTTGTTCGCGGAAATGGGATTTTGTATCGGATTTGCGGTGGTGTCCTCTTCAGGGTCGTCTACCGATTTCGTTTTAGGTAGATTCAATACTCGGTCAAGTTCGCTGGTATCGACGCCCCCTTTACTGGCGGAGATAAGAAGATTACCTACATTCTGAACTGTGCCCTCAGCAATATCGATTCCCGTTTTCGCAGTATCTGACACGACATCGGCTGTCTTGTTAATAACCGCACCGGTTGTATAGCCAAACAGAGATAGGATGGGTGTCAATATAGGTCCAAAGATGGCGATTATAGTCTTGATTGCATTGCTTAAATAATCGAGCAAGTTCACACCAACAAACGATAGAAGTAGGAGAACAACGAGGACAATTATGATTAGATTCTTTCCGCTAAATGAATCAAAACCTGAATCACCATTCGGGGCATTTAAAACTTCATATTTCGGTTGAACACTTTCCATTGCTTATATATTTATTAGATATATATTCGTTTGTAATAACTCTTTTTTTTATACGTTTATAGTAAAAATTATGGGTGCCTTTAATTTTATTGAGTCGTTCTTTTTGCTAAGTTTAGGGATTACATTCGTATTAATTGTTCTCCTGGTTTACCACTTTAAGCAGAAGTTGAGCACAATGGAGCAAAAGTGTGATACTATGTTCGAGATTGTTCAGAACCTTGTGCAGGAGTTTAAGACAGTTAAACAAGGGTGTGGTTCAATGCCTGTGCAGGCTTCTCATCCAATGTCAATGTGTCGTGAATTTGTTAGTTCGGATTTCATGAGGAATGTTTGTGATAACGAGGAAGAAGAGGATGAAGAAGAGGATGAGGATGAAGAAGAGGATGAGGATGAGGATGAGGATGAGGATGAGGATGAGGATGAAGAAGAGGATGAGGATGAGGATGATGATGAACGTAATGTCAAAATAATAAATATGAGTGAAAGCGCTATGGAAGAAATAATCGAGTTAGAGCCGGAAGCGCCTGTAGTTATTGAGGAGACCGTCGATTATAAGAAACAGACGGTTGCAGAACTCAGAACTATAGTCACGTCACGGAGTTTAGCGACCAACCCGAGTAGGTTATCGAAAACCGAATTGCTGAAGTTATTGGAGAAATAAATTTTACGACTATATTATATAGACAATGGAACGCCAATATGCTAAATACGATAACACTTTAGTAAAACCTATACCTTCGCGATTCAAATCGAGTCCGATATCAGAAGACGATAATAGTAAACTACTACGCAGTAACTCTATCATGACGAATGCTGATTACCGTAAGTATATGATTTCGAAATCTACCATTATCAACGAGCGCAATACCAAAGAGTATTCCAAAAGTCTTTAGACCACAAATAGATATAGAATAATAGTAAACTATTCTATATTTATGAGTATAATTAGTTTCGATATCGGTATTAAAAATATGGCGTATTGTGTGTTTGACGCAACCGGTGGTGTGGTCGATTGGAATGTTGTGAGTCTTATGAACCAAGAACCTGAGGTTCAGATGTGTTCTTCTGTAACAAAAACGAAATCAAAGAAGAATGCGGCTGCGGATGCGGCACCGGCTGCATGTGGTAAGAAAGCGAAGTACGAAATTAACAAAGAGTGTTATTGTGTGAAACATGCAAAAACAAGCTTTTATTTACTACCAGATAGTAAATGTTCTCCTGCTAGTATTAAAAAACTAAAACTGGATGAACTAAAACAGTTAGCTGGTTCCCGATTCATACCAGTCCTTGATTCAGATAACAAGACATCACTGATTAAAAAGATTAATACTTTCTTCTATGAGAGAACCTTGCAACCAATAGCAGCAAAAAAGAGTAATGCAGGCACTACCGATCTAATCACTATAGGCAAAAATCTGAAAACCGAGTTTGACAAAATCGAACATTTCCGAACTGCAAAGCATGTGATTGTGGAGAACCAGATTTCGCCGATTGCAACGAGAATGAAGACAATCCAAGGAATGTTGGCGCAGTATTTTATAATGCGACATGATAACATAAACATCGAGTTCCTATCATCTGCTGGTAAACTGAAAGGGTTCGAGAAGCAGAATGAGAACCTAGATTCCGAATATAAACAACATAAAAAGGATGCAGTTTTCTATTGTTCGCGGTTCTTGGAAACAGAGCGGTATGCCGGTTGGAAACATATACTAGAAACAAAAAAGAAGGACGACTTGGCAGACTGTTTTCTACAAGGGATTCATTGGATGAAACGTGAAAATATTATTTCCTCTGCGTAGAACTTAAACATAATTTATGTATAATAATAATAAAATGGAAGTCATTGATTTAGGCAGCTTAGACTCGATTACAATGAATATCGGGGAAACTAGACAGACTAATTTCGGTGGCGGAATCGAGCTTCTTATGAATGATAAAAACAAGAGTTCGTCATCGTCTACTAGAATCGATTTAGGAGAACTTGACAATTTAGAGAACGAACTAAACGAGCTTTCTAGTATGAATATGAATCCTGCACCCGCTCCTCCTCCTGCGCCTTCAAATAAATCGATTGGCGGTGGTTATTTTGGATTTGGTAAAAATGACACTTCGGCGGATGCAAATGATTCAAAATTGGGCGGAGCTACTGTGGATAGCATCGGTAATACGAAGACTTGGGATGGATTCTCCAAGTTGAATGAGGTTCCTCTGGGAGGTGGTGGTAGTGCTGGTGCGAATTTGAACGAGCGCGAAAAGCGTAGGAAGAAGCGCGTTATGATTAAGAGTTTGGAGCAGTGGCACGAGAAGGGTCTTGTGAAGAATATTTCGCATTTCAATATGGAGTCAAGTTATGAGGAGGTAGAGGACGAGTATGAGGGGGCGCTAGAGGATAAGCGTAAGCGCGATGCAATTAAAATTCAGCAGAACTGGCTAATCACTGCTATTAACACCATCGAATACGGTAATGCTATGTTTGACCCATTCGGTATCTCGCTCGATGGCTGGGGCGAGTCCATTAGTGAGGATATTGATAGTTATGACGAGATTTTCGAGCAGCTCCATGAGAAATACAAGGGTGGTAAGATGAGCCCAGAGCTGAGCCTATTGATGCGTCTTGGATTCAGTGCGAGTGTTATTCATTTCAGTAATAAGGCGCTATCGACCGCAGCCCCCGGATTCAACGATGTTATTAAGCAGTCGCCGGAGCTTATGCGTATGTTTACCAATGCAACGGTTGATTCGATGAAGCAGACCGCGCCCGGTATGGCGTTTGCAAGCGAGCTACTCAATAGTAATAAGCCGACGACCATGAACCGCCCGCCACCTGCGCCCGTGGAGACGCGTAATTTTGCGCCGCCACCGGCTAGCGCAAGGCCAGGGATGCAATTCACACAGAACCGTCCGGACATTGACGCGGGGCGTGGCGCTATGTTCCGTGAGCAAGGAATCGATATTAGTAACACTGCCGCGGAGACCCAGTCTAGATCGGTTAGACCTGAGATGACCGGACCGCGTAACATGGACATCGATAATATCCTATCGGGGCTCAAGACGAAGAATGTCAATATTTCGAATGATGACGACTCTCTAGTTAGTCTGAGTAGTTTGAACGATATTAACGGAACGGCGATGCCGAAGAAGTCCGCCAGACGTCGTAATCGGTCGGACAAGAATGTGATTTCTCTCGACATTTGAAAAATTAAAGAATTTTAACACAAAATATCATAAAAATTGATTCATGTTTTTTCAACTTAACTGTAATCAATTGACAACTAACAACTAACAACTAACAAGATGGAGGCCAAAACTAAGACAAAGACGATTCAGTTCACACCGGAGACCAAACCGGAATATTTTGGTAAGATTAAGAAGCCTGAGCCCATCAAGTGGCAGGTAGATAAGCGCAAGGCGCTCGACGACGGAGTGGAGTGGTATTATAGTCATCTGGGTGACATTCAGGGACCTTGGGACGGGAAGGTCATGCGTAAGTGGCTCGAGGCAGGACACTTCACACCGAGTCTTGAGATTCGCATGGGTTCAGTTGGCGATTTCGCTGAGCTGGAGATGCACTTCGCGAACATAAATGACGCGTTCTGTATACCATCGGAACTGCATCTCTCGCTCCTGTCCATTGGAAACACGACGTTCGCTACATGTTTGGGCGAAAAAATTGAGAACCAATGGCTGCTAACTCAGGGTAAGCAGCGCATTCAATGGGGACAAGCGTCTCGTGAGAGCAAGGTCTACATGGGGGAATACTACGTAGGAAAGTTGGGAGAAATTAACAAGCGGCTACCGGACTTTTGTGGGTTCTGTGGTTCCATGATGACGCCGTCAAAGGTAGGTTCGGTTTGGAATTACGAATGCAACTGTGTGCATTTAAAGACTGAGGCTGAGATTGAGACTGAGACAAAGTTTGGTCGCAAGATGCCGAAGCCATCCGACTTGGACGGAATGGTCAAGCCCTCGGCGTCCGTTCTCTTTGAACAATGCCACAATAATTGTCGCTATCTATTAAAAAATCGTTCTGCTAAGACAGAAGCAAGTAGTGGCAAATTGCAACTCGACCCGACGAGTGTTCTGTTAACTAAGAAACTTCTGGTTGATACCGAGAACCCCTGGCTGTGGAAGGATTGGAGGACGGGTGACGAGAGGAAAATTTATTTCTGGGAGGATGGTACCATATTCAGCGATGGTAGGTTTTTCGGTTATTGGAACTTGAACAATCTTGTAACTGGAATCGCAATGTATCAGCAGCCAGACGATTGGACCACCTTATGTCGCAGCAATCTCTGTGAGAGGATTGAAATAACGCTCAATTACTTTGTTGACGAAGACGACGTTGGAGCTGTCTTCATGTATATATTGGTGGAACACGAGACTGGCATGCATTATTTACAGCAGGACTGTTCATATTTCCAGAATATTGATGGTAAGGTGATGTTGGCGGATGTGTTTGGAAAACCAACAAAGTCGGCGTCTAAGAAGATACTATAAACATAAACATAAAAATTAATTCTGTAAATAACATATTTTTTTATTGCAAACACAAATCCGTCTTGTATCTAGCTCGACATGACAGCATAATAAATATTATTTGTGAAATCAATATAAAGAAGAAGTCGTATAGATAAGTAGGTGGGGAGGCCCACTTCAAGAAAACAAGTAATTATGTGCGCGTAATTAGTGAAAAATTTAACCGGTGTAACTCAGCTGGCAGAGTGTTCGACTTTTAATCGATTGGTCAGGGGTTCGACCCCCCTCACCGGTAATCGGAGGGTGATGCAGCTCACGGAGCAAAAAATCAGGGAACCAAGGTTCCCACGAACCCCCTCCTTCCATTGTGGTTTAAGGATGGGGTCGGAGGTGCAGTAGTTCCCTGCTCAGTTGAGTTCCCGAGTGGTTAAAGGGGGCAGACTTAAGATCTGCTGCGTTAGCTTCGTGGGTTCGAACCCCACCTCAACTATCATCCATCTTTGGGAAAAGTGGAGCCAATTTTTTGGCAAGTGTTTCCTAGTTGTTAAAACACAACTGCCTTTATGGTAAGGAATTTCGTCCGTTTAGCTCAGTTTGGTCAGAGCATCAGTCTTATGAGCTGAGGGTCGGGAGTTCAAGTCTCCCAATGGACATTAGGAGCAGCTTGTGGAGCAGTTTTTATTTAATGTGATTAACTGGATAAACACATATATTAACAAATTTATAACTATTGTTTAAAAAATAAAGGCCAAAATTGAAACAATTTAAATATTAGCTAGAATGTCGTATAATATGCCAAAAATTTTGACATATGAATATGTGAAATCTTATATTGAAAGTTGTGGCTATACGTTGGTGAGCAAAGAATATTACTCTAGTACAATTTTATTGGAGATTGTATGCGGTGTTTGTACAAAAAAAATACACACAAACATTTACCCGTTTTCAAATGGGTTACCGACATCCACATTGTGTAACTTCATTGCCATTTGGTGGATACAAGAGACCAGTAACATTGAAACCAATTATTTGTGTAACATGTAAGAAAGAATTTCAACCAGTAAGTTCCAGGACAAAATTGTGTTCAAGAGAATGTGCAGATAATAATTGTCGGACGGACGAATATAAAAAAGGAGCAGTCATAAATGGACAAAAAGGCGGAAAAGTAAGCGCGACCCGTCAATGTAAGCGAAGTCAAAATGAGATATACTTTTCCGAATTGTGCGCAAAAGAGTTTGAAATTACGACAAACGAACCATACTTCGATGGATGGGATGCGGACGTAATTATCCATTCAGAAAAAACAGCTATTTTATGGAATGGAATTTGGCATTACAAACAGATTGCAAAAACACAATCATTAAATCAAGTTCAAGCAAGAGATAAAATTAAAACTGCTATAATTTATAAATATGGATATATTCCTTATGTAATTAAGGATATGGGAAAATATAATAAAGCTTTTGTGGAGCAAGAATTCGAGATATTCAAACTTATGCGAATTGATATATAAAAGCGATACAGCTTGTGGAGAATTTATCTACCGTGTACTAATGGATTAAGTAGTCATATTGGCCGTGTGAAAATGTGGGTTTGAATCCCATCGGCATTAGGAGCAGCTTGTGGAGCATACTTTGATGTAGTTTAGTGGTTAGAACTAAGTCACGTAAGACTTCAACCTCGGGTTCGATTCCCAGCGTCAAAACGGAGGGGGATACAGCTCAAGGAGCAACAACTCTATTGTGTGCTAAGTAAGCAATCATACAAATATATGTATGAAAATACTGGGTCTCGAATCCCGTCGGTAGAGGGAGCAGCTTGTGTAGCAACGGCAACAGCTCAAGGAGCAAAAAACTCTATTGTCTGTTAAGTAAGCAATCATACAAATATGTATGAAAATACTGGGTCTCGAATCCCATCGATAGAACCGGAGGGGGATACAGCTCACGGAGCAAATTGGATATAGATTGATTAACAATTTATATTCGCCTGATTTGAGAATGAACAAATGATATGATTTATTCCTTATCGGCATTCGGAGCAGCTTGTGGAGCATTTGGTCTCATGATGTAATGGTAGCATACTTGTTTCTGACACAAGATATTCTGGTTCGATTCCGGATGAGACCTATTATCTACTGTGATACTAATGGGTTAAGTATTATGGGCCACTCAGGCCGCATAAATGTGGGTTCGAATCCCTCCAGTAGAACGGAGCAGCTTGCGGAGCATACTTTGATGTAGTTTAAATATAAAACGAGAGGACCAAACTTATCCCTAAATTTCGGTTGGAGCCCGAACATCAAAACTGGAGAGAGGATGCAGCTCATGGAGCAAAAACAAGTCTGATGTGGTCTAGGTGGTTATGACAGGGATCTTTCAAGTCTCTGACTCGGGTTCGAGTCCCGACATCGGAAACAGGGAACCGACGGTTCCCCGCACCCCTCCCTCATGGGAATGTAGTGTGAGATACAGCTCGTGGAGCAAAAGAACAAGTCTGATGTGGTCTAGGCGGTTATGACGTGGAGTTCTCAACTCTAAAACTTGGGTTCGAGTCCCAACATTGGAAACAGGGAACCGTCGGTTCCCCGCACCCCTCCCTCATGGGGATGTAGTGTGAGATACAGCTCGTGGAGCAATTAAGGTTTCTATAGCTCAGCCGGCAGCAGCGTGCGACTGTTAATCGCAAGGTCACAGGTTCGATCCCTGTTAGGAACGTTTGGAGGGGGAAGCAGCTCAAGGAGCAAAAGGAATGGTTAGAGAGATAGCTTAGATGGATAAAGCATGACCAAAAGGTCAAAGTCGCGGGATCGACTCCCCGCTCTCAATAATCAGGGAACCTACGGTTCCCCGAACCCCTCCCTCAGATGAGGATGAGAGGGGATTTGTAGGGGGACAAAGAGCCCTCTACAAAGTTCTTATAGTAGAGCATGTGTTCGTTAATTCAGAAGGTCGAAAAGTTCAAATTTTGTTTGGAACTTTATGGAGGGTGATACAGCTCATGGAGCAAATTTAACAACGGGTTATTTTTAAAAAATAACCAGACACTCACTTGTATAATATTGTTCGGTTGCTCACAGCGAACCCTTTTAAAAGCACTTTTAAGCTCAAAAAAGCAGCCCGAAAGAACAATATCTTTAGTCGTGTAGTATCACATCTTGCAAAATAACAAGAAATAACTGGGGCAGAACCAGTCGTGGTTGGAACTCTGTGGCGCAGCGGTAGCGTGTTGGATTCATAACCCAAAGGACGGAGGATCGAGACCTCCCAGAGTTATCACATTCCAGTCGGTTGGAATTTTTGGTCGCGTAGTGAAATAGTATCACGTCTTGCAATTCAGCAAGAAATAACTGGGGCAGAACCAGTCGCGATTGCGCGTGAAATTGGATTTACGCAATGCAGGCTTTAGCTCAGTTGGTAGAGCGTTTGACTGTAGTGGAAAACAAACATCAAACAGCCGCTGGTTCGATTCCGGCAAGCCTGAACCGAATTTCGTTGGAGAAATTCGCCGCCCCTATTTCCTCTACGCAAGAGGGATTGGAGTTTTTCGACCCACTAGTGTAGCGGTTATCACAACGGTCTTTGAATCCGTTAACCTGAGTTCGAATCTCAGGTGGGTCTTTTTCACCTTTGAAAAGGTGAAACCAAAAACCCTCCCTTTATTGGGAGGGGTTTTTGCGTTATAAAACCTTGTAAGGGAGGGGTCGTAGGGTGGAACCCGTAAGGGGGTCGTAGGGGGGCGAAGCCCCCTACTGTCCGTGTGGCGAAATGGATATCGCGTCCGACTTCTAATCGGGAGATTGCGGGTTCGATCCCCGCCTCGGACTTAAGGAACCTGTGTAAAAATATAATATATTGCTAATTTATAATGAACCCCGAATTATCTACGTTTATTGGTATTATGGTGTTTTACATTCTGTTATCTTATGTAATTGGTCCAGTTCTGTTTTATTATGCGTTTGGAAAAACGTTGAAATCTGCCGGAAACGGATTTATTGTAGGTAGTTTAGTGTCGATTGCCTTGTGGCATTTTGCAGGTTCCAAAATGATTTAGTATATTTTGTGTATTTATATACACAAAATGTGCAAGAAAATTGATTAACGTATTCAATTGTTTTTTTAACAATAACAACAACAAATGAATACGTTAATCAATTATGTGTGGTATGACGAGAAAGGTGGGCCTGTCCTGTTCAATCCAGACGGAACCATGTCGTTCTATAATACGAAAAAGCAACATACCAATTTCGGGAAATATGAGGTAATGGAGGACAGTCGTGTCAAGCTATGCATGGACTGCAATTCTAGTATATACTATCTCCGTCTAGTGGTGAGTGAAGATACAAATTTGTATTTATACAATAGTTTCGGTGGCATATTTGCGTATAGCAGGGAGCACATTCCGACACGCATCGAGCCCACAGTTTCCGATTTACGTGGGTATAACGCGACTCCCGAGCCTTTAATTCCGGCCATGATAGTAGTCCATTCAATTAAAAACCGAGCATACGAGACACTTTGTAAGCGACACTGGATATGGAAAGCTTACACTACCAAGAAAATACGTTTCCAACCAAATGGTATAATAGTGGAATTAGAAGGAGTCCATAATACACCTGTTGAGGTTGGTAGTTGGACGGTGCCATGGGATAATAGTGGAGATGGAACCTGTGCAATATATCAGCCTCCCGGTGATTGGAGGAATGTGCGTAAGGTAATAACACGTGGGTGTGTTCATATCATATTTGGGTCAGGTTCATCAGGCATTTACATGTATGTGATGGTTGATCCTAAGGACGAGTCGTTGGTTTACCTACAACAAGAGCTATCGACATTCAAGGTGATTGATGAGGACACTGTAAGATTGGTTGATATGCAGGGGCGTCAGGCGTGTTATGCGGAGAGGGTTACCTAAACAGCATCTTATCGATTGTCGTCCTTACACAGAAAAAACGGTGTAATACAATTCCAAGCGCGAACAATGCAACGAGAACATGCAGGAATTGATACTGTGGTAGAAGGAACCGGTGAATCAAGAACGCACCGATGATTGTTAAAATCACGTCAACTACAGCAATGTTGAATAAACGGAATGAATGTGGGCCCTCGCCGACCTTACCGAAAATCTCGCTATATTTGCAGGACATGGTATAGAATTTAGTTATATTATTTTTTAATGGTTCTGCGCTTCGATTTGCGTTTAGATTTCGTTTTACGTTTGGACTTTGATTTACCTCCTCCATTTGTTTTTTGTTTTTTATATGGTTGTTCTCCATAAACTGATTTTATAAGTGCCGAATCCTTTAACTCGCGTAGTTCTGGAAATGAGACAATGATCTCTTCGGTTATTCCAATTATTTTCTCTGTTGGTATAATTTCAACTGGTAGTATGCCTATTATATCTTTCGGTAATTCGCCGATTATTGTAAGCATATTGTTTACATATCTACCAGGAACTGCTTTTATAGATTTAATGCCATAGGCACTCATTGCATCAACGTTTGCTTGTGTATCATCTGTAAAGAAAACAAACCGTCCCTTCTCTATATCTTCAAAAGTAACTTCACTGCCACTCATTGTTATCTCTTCATTATACAACTCTTTCTCTTTTTCAAATACTTGATGTAAGTAGTCGTTCATATATGCAACCTTTTTATCTGCCCAAAAAATATTATATGGATCTTTGTCGCTTAAAAATCCATTAACATAATTATATAATCTCGGGTGTTGCTTAAATTCTTTTTTTGTTGGTGCAAACACTGATACTTGTCCTTTTTCGAATACCTTTCCCTCATTCTTTTTTCCGCTTGATATTATTAACCCTTGTGCATATCTTCCAAACACTTCCTCAAGCCAAGGAATTACAAGCGTTGATATTCCACGCGTTATTATGCACACATTTACTCCCTTACTAATCAACCATGCAACCATTCCCGCAAAAAACACTTTGTTTGGTTCATCCATAGGGATATCTTCAGTATATTTAACGCCACCGCTATGATGTTCTGACACAGTTAAATCTAGGTCTACTACCAAATTGTGTGCACATCCTGTTGGTTTCTGTATTAGTTGTTCTCTACCACTATATTTACCTTGTGCATACCCTGGTAAAAATGAAGTCATTTATATATTATATTTATATATAAATGCAAATATTTTCTAATAACGACGTCCACGAGATTTCCTACCACGCGACTTCTTCTTTTTCTTATTCGTCTTATTCTTCTTCTTTTTGTAAACCTTCATTTTCTCCTCAACAACAACCTCAGCTTTCTCTGCAACTGCAACCTCAGCTTTCTTCTCGTCAGTGCTCAAACCATTCTTCTCCTTCCAAGCATCATACTTCGGTCTCACATGAGTCGCAAGCTTCAACATAGGAACATCCTTGTTCTCCGGACTCGCACGCTCTTCGGCCATAAACTTCAACCAAGAATTGCCCATTTTATATATACTACGCAGATATTTTTCATTAGTACTGCTTCAGAAATTCATGAAACTCAATATTAAAATCCACTACCGGTTTCGGGTATTTCACGTCTTTATAATTCACATGCGCAATCTTCCAATTAAAAATATCGCGAGGCGCGACATCCGCCAATTCAGGTATCCATCGCTTAATATATTCCGCTTCACTATCGAATTTCTCCGATTGAATCCAAGGACTAAATGTGCGAAAATACGGCATATGGTCTACACCTGTTCCCGAAATCCATTGCCAGTTTCCATTGTTATTTGCAACATCATAATCCACCAGTTTCCTAGCAAAGTATTTTTCTCCCCAACGCCAATCAATCAACAGCGCCTTCACCAAAAAACTAGAAACGACTAAACGTCCGCGATTATGCATCCATCCCGTTGTATTCATTTGTCGCATGGCCGCATCCACAATTGGAAACCCTGTCTTACCCTTACACCATAAATCGAACTTGGTCCGGCTATTCTTCCACTTAATTGTATTATTGGGGTCCATTTCTGGGTATCCGAAGAGAACATGTGCATAAAACTCGCGCCATATCAGCTGTCGACGTAATTCGCCTGTAAATTGTTTATAGACCTCGCGCACCGACACACATCCAAATTTGATGTATGCCGATAACAACGTGGTATTGGTAGCAAAATGGTCTCGCGTATCCGCATATGTCGCATTTAGTGCTTTTATCGAACGCAATCGCTGGAGACCCAAGGTTCTCCCACCATGCACCAAAACGTCATCGTTGGTCTTCACAAGCAATCTCCTTGTATCGGCCAACTTTATCTGACTATGCACGGCACCATATTTATGAGATGTAAGCGATGATTTTCTTGTGGTAACGGACGATTCGACTGGTAATGGGAGAACCGTCTCATAAAAGGGTGTGAATACTTTGTATGGATTACCAGATTTATTCACTATAGTTCCAGGTTCATACAAATAATAATCTTGATACATCGAACACTGGACGTCCATCTTCTTACATAACCGGACAATCTCGTCGTCGCGAATCAGTGCATAGGGTGTATAATCGCGGTTGAAGTATACTGCATCGATTTGGAGAACCTTAATTAAATCACGAATAACCGACTTATTTTTACCATAAAATGTGCTAAGTTCTCCTCCAGCGGTCTTAATGTCAGCGGCCAGGTCTTCTAAACTCTCTACCATGAATTGGACCGCGTTGTTCGATTTATATGTATTGGTTGGACCAACCTGCTCCGGCGTGAATATAAAACAGGTGAATACATTTTCGCACTGTGTGGTTGCGTGGTGAAGCGCCATATTATCATCTATACGTAAATCCCTCCGGAATATAAAAAGCCCATTTTTCACCATTTACTATTACAATACGGTCATATTTTTTTATCTTATTTTATAAAATATAAGATAAAAAGATATCGTATTAATATGTATGGACCACACCTTGTTATCTATTGGATTGTTCCTATTGCATATCTATTCATCTATCAAAATACACACATCTATGGCCTGGGCTCACATATACAACAATAGTGTTTTGGTTCAACACATAGTAGCCGGATTACATACGTTAATGTATGAACTGAAGCGATATTTCTATAGTTGCCGAATCGAACCTCCGTATCCATATTGGTCAGTATTTTGTGATGGTAATGAATTGATTGTCCCTATTTCCACATTGATGCAAGATAACATAAATATCCTATTCGATATGTTACTGAATAGTTTCCAAAATACTACGGTAACACTGAATAGCGAGTATCTCCTGATGATGCGTGTCAATGATCAAGCAATTATTTCACGCATATATGATGAGAACCGAGACGATTATGATATTGTTATCGAAAAATCAAGGAAACATTTCTTGAGTGTTGAATATACCCATCCCGCAATGTCGAACCGGATTATTCTCGATTTAGACCCATCGTTGTATTTAGTCGGAAACGAAGTATTTACAGCGGGTTTTGTCCAACGCTGTCTCGAATATCAATCAGAAAATTATGTGTTTGACGATAATTACGTATTGGACATAATGGATTCAAAAATCAAAATGTTGACACTGAAGAAGGGCGAATATATTATTATTGGTAAGACAGAATACGAAAAAAGGGTTTAAAGATTTCTATAGTTATAATATACGGGAAGCTATGGATCCAACCCACAAACTGCATGGTAAATGGGATTTGTATTACCATTTACCACACGACAAGAACTGGGAACTGTCTAGTTATAAGGTCATTCTGGGTGACATTGACACCGTAGAGCGAACGATTCTAATCAATGAGAGTTTGACCGAGCACATTGTGAAGTATTCGATGTTGTTTGCTATGCGGTCGGGTATTACTCCGATGTGGGAGGACCCGAAGAACAGGACCGGTGGCTGTTTTTCATTCAAAGTGATTAACAAGCAAGTTTTTGAGGTTTGGAAGGCATTATTTTATGCTATGTGCGGAGAGACATTGTGTATCAACAAACAACATAGCAAGTTTATAAATGGAATAACCGTTTCTCCCAAACGGAATTTTTGTATTGTGAAGATATGGATGGAGAATTGCACGCTACAGGACCCGAATATAATTATGGATATTCCGAACCTGCAGAAGCAGGGGTGCTTATTCAAGAAGCATGCACCCGAATTCTAGGAAAAATTGATTTATCGATTTATGATATAATATGGATATCATAAAACTAATAATGGCAGAAGAGCGAATTCTAATGTGTTTGACGAAGCTAGAGGGGTACTTGGGTTGGGATACGAGCACCATGTGCATTACATCTCGCATTCTAAACTTATCGCATTATATTTGCCCTGAGCCAATCGAACATAGGGCAATTTATGCACTTCTAGAAAACCGATGCAGTGATAGTGATTTGAAACCTTGCCAACAGTGTGTGTATCATATGCTACCGTTCTTTGGATTTGCGGATGATGAGTTGAATGAATATGTGAAGGTTTTGCTCGGCGATAATTGCGAATATCAAATGCCTGGACACTGTATGTTTACGGAGGAATTCTATGAAGAGATATATGAACTAATGGTGCAGGAGCATTTGGAGAGTTGGCGCGATGGTTATTTCGAGCCGGAGGATTTGACGCCTGACGAATTGGTGATGCATAATGAATATATCGCATATGCGAAGGAACACAAGCTTATGTAAAAATAAACACACACTTGATTGTATCTTATATTTATTTTTTGTTATCATATAAGGTAAAAAAACGATTCAAATTATCAACTGCGGGCAGCTCCGTATACACTATTGTCTCACAACTTCCCGTCGCCGCCTCAGGGGAGGGGGTAAGGGTTGCGCCTCCGGCGCAGTTGAAAACTAAGTTTTCTAGAACCAATGGTTCCCCCTATGCAGAAGGCAAATCGGCCAAACACATTCGAATCTCGCCCAGACTCGCTACATCATACTTAACAATCAACGGTAGGTCGTTTCCGAGATACAGCTCGAGCTGACTACAGAGCGGCGTGCATTTAATGAAATGGCTCAGACTCTTGAGTGAAAACTCACCTTGGACTACAACCGCCGCATCAGGCTTATTAATGAACTCCATATATCCACCCGATTCCGACCTGAGAATGCGCGAACTTGCAAAGTCGCCTTCACACGAGAAAATCAAGTCGTTACCAACCGACTGGATGACGATACGGTCGGAAATACCCGTAAGGTCGCGGATAATCTTCTGGAAATCGGTGGTCGGCATATTGATGACCGTCGAATACTCGACATCAGGGACGACGAACTCCTCCGTATCCGGCTCGATAAGGCGCAACTTCTGATTATAACGCTGCTTGATATCACCATTATCATATTGAAGACCCAGATGAGAAACGATACCATCATGATAATCTGACTTGTCGATGTAAATTGTTAGCGTGTCATCATTCGACATAGTGGAAATGACCTTGAAGAGATGGAGGGTATTCGCACACACAATGATTTTATCGGGGTCACAACGATACTTCTCGAATCGGTCGGCGTGCAATAAGACATTTACCAGAATCGTATGTGTCTTATCGAAATTAATAATGCGCATACCCTGCTTCGTGAATGTAATTGACGCGTCGGTCAACACATCCTTTAGCGCGGTAATCATATTACGGATAGGCGAGACCTGCACACTTTGAATTTCTAATACTTTATCTGAGCTCATTATTATCTTATTTAATGGACTTACTGTTTATATTGTTTTGTGCTGATTGAAAAGGATTAAGTAATAATTAATCTTATGTAATAAAAATTAAAATAAATATAGGATAATATAGTATATTATGCCGGTGGCGTTATACGAATATGTAGATCTAGCATTTAAACCGGGTGCACCGAGTGCATCAGATAATCTAGCTAAATCTGATACAATACATGATGGAAAGGGACCATTAGGAACGAGTAATCCAAATTTTCCTGGCATTCAACCATTTTTTTTCGACCAATCATTTGATAATCATGCAACTAGCACCTCTTCTACGGTATCGAATATCGAAGACGACACAACCGCATATTTCGAGAAGACATTATATACACAATTAAACGAACATACCAGAATTACAATTACAAGCAGGGACTTGCTTAGAGAATTCTTAATCAGTTCTATGTTTCTAAGATACGCAACTTCTGGTCAAGCAGCTATATGGCCAACGACACCATCGACTAATCAATCACTTACTGTAGAACTTGGTAGTATTTTTGCGTTACCCTTACAAATAGACCCTGCGACACTGTTAAATCCGAATCCGAATGCGGCGACGAATATGGAAACATTGAGTATAAGGAGTTTTAGTAGTGTAATTGCAAAGGCATACATAAAATCAATTCTAAACTCGCGAGACCCCGCATCCGCAGTTGCTAGCGAAATGACAAGGGGTTTACCTCTTGTAACCCCGGTTATGTATGCATATTACGCGCATAAAAAATTATATAAAACTGGATGTAAAATTATGAAAATAAAAATAGACAACTGCGAATTAAGTAACTATACAAAATTTTTAAAACAAGCGATAGGTTATTTTGTAATTAATTTTTTCAAACCACCACCTACAAATCAATATAATATTGCTGAAATAAATCAAACCGTCATTACATGCGACGCGCATCCAAATACATTATGTAAATTATTCGGTGACATACCTACTACTACTAATTGTATAACTCCACAAAAAATTGCTGACTCGGCATCAGCTCTTAATAATTTAGCGCGGACTATTTATAGATTTCCTTGTAATGATATTGTAGGTGGTAAATATACCTGGGAATTTTCAAGCAATTTTTTCTCCAATGCATATGCAAAAATGAGTTTACAACTACGGCAACCGGCAAATGTGCCAAATGTGCCAATATCTAGACCACTAGCATTAGGACCTACTGATTACGATGTAAATAATATGTATAACCTAGACTTAGTATTGAAACTTACACCCCCTGCACCCCCTGCACCCCCTGCACCCCCTATACAGCCCCCTGCACTAAATCCGCTGTTACCAGCGTTACTACCGATAGATTGGAATCAGCCATTTATAATACCATTCGACAATGCGCATAATACAGGTCCGAGTATAAACTATATTGCCGGAATGATTGATGATTTATTTTTACATAATACATCCCAAGACCCCAACAAAAAAATAACATATGGCAATTATCCTACAACATTACCACAGAATAACTCAATCGAATTATGGGATCTAATGCTTAATATGATGAGGAGTTTTACAGGAAAGGATACTGCAAAAGTGTTAATTGATGAAAAACGCACAGGCGATTGGGAACAGTGTAACTCATCATTCTTTATGGCATTTTTATTTTACTTATTGATTATGTGTACCGGCGATCGCTTATGTGCATTATATTCTAGATTCCTTAAACACCGAACAATATTATCTTTACCTACAAGTATAACTTTATATAAATTTGATGATGAAGCAGGCGCTGTAGTAGATTATAAGTTCTTGGAGACATTAGTAAAAAACCGGTTCAGAGAGAGACAAGCAATGTGTGCAAAACTTAGAAGTTTTAGTGAACACTTTGATTCAACTATACGAGAGGGTTACCGAATAGAGGTTGGTGATGCAAGAGTGGTTGAGCCTATTAATAAAGTTATTAAGTTGTTATTTCAAACAGATAAACGGTTATACGAAAAAATAATGGTTCGCTGTCCGCAGCCACTCGCTCCAGGGCAGGCAATGCCCGATAGTATAGTTGTAGAATTACTAACTAAGGTTAGAAATAAATTGGTGCCCTCAATGGCGAGTGTGCCAATGCAGCCAATGAATGAAGGCGAAACAACTGATGCTTACATTGGACGAAACATGGGTGGTCTAGATGAAGTTATAGAAGAATATAATATAGAATTATTGAAATATTTAAAGCAATATGATGAGGATAATGAGGATGTTAAAACATTATTCGGCGGAGGTAAATTACCAGACGAAGCACCCGATTCACCCTCCCCGAAGATGACATTTGCTGGCTATTCGTCTGCTGGGAAATCTTCAGCAAACGGTTTTATTGACACTGCACAAAATTATGAACAAAGAATTGGCCGTAGAGTCAAATCTAAAACGGTTATGTTTGAGCATTTAAAAGTAATGCGTGAATCGCTCGAAGAAATGCTTAATCATATCTTGGGTTGTTTGAAAATTTTACACACAACTCCTGCAAATTGGACTGCTCTTATGGTTAGTGCTAAAGCATATGCTAAAGATTATGAAGATCGTTTAATCGCAAATTTGGTACGTCCTACACCACAGGGAGAAAACACGGATGTGTATTATATCGTGTGTTGTCTTCGTCTGATTAATTACACACCACCACCAACCAAACTTGTGCGAACTATATTGGATGAAAATGCAGAATATATAAGTATATGTGCTGAAGCATTATCACTATTAAACAATCTGTCTGTTCCTCTCGCTGGTCCTTCTGCAGCTGCAGCGGGTTTTCCTGCTGTGGGTCTTCCTGGAGCGAGTCTTTCTGCTACGGGTTCTTCTGGTTATGGTGGTGGTAAAGTAAAAACAAGAGGTAAAATGAAGGGTGGCGTTGTTGGGTATCCCGAACCCACAGAATATGGCAATGTCATGCAACAGTTCATTTTGATGACTAGTCGATTATATAGTTTTTTTGCGAGTGAGTATAAAGATAATTCAGATCGTGACATTACAATTAGTGAGTATGCTGTTAAGGTTCGTTCAGTTATGCTAAGCGGCCAAGATTATTCAAAAAAAAAAATTGTTAATATTCTATTTAGATTTGTTGAAGATGTTTTAGGGTCTTGTATTGAATCTGACAAAATGTCACCTGTTGAAAAACATATAATAGGAATGGTTATAGCACTTATTGAAAATTATGAATTTCCTAATGACCCTCGTGGTGTAACCCCGATTGGTCTTTATATGCCAGGGTCAGATATACCACCTATAGTTATGCCTGATTCAGATAAAGAAACTGCTTTAATAGCATTGTCGAGTTTTGTAGGATTTATTCGACCATCCTTGCCAGCACCAATACCGAACGGCGAACGATACACTAAACTTAATATTTATGGAAGTCGATTGATTAATGGGATGAATCTTAACAATATCAATAATGATTTGGGTATTTTTCAAGAAGTGTTTAATGCATTTAAAATAGCAGCACAACCACCTCCTCCTCCTGCTCCTCCTGCTCGTCTTCCTGCTCCTTATACTGTTCAAGCTTTTACTTCTGCTCAAGCTTTTCCTCCTACTGCTCCTCCTCCAGTGGCAGTGGCAGCAGCACCCCAAGATAATAATAATACGGAGATGTCCGAACCTTATGCTCCTCCTCCAGTGGCAGTGGCAGCGGCAGCAGCACCCCCACCCCCACCCAAATATAATATGAAGATGCCCAGTCTTTATGCTCCTCTTGCTCAACCTTTTAATTATACTTTTCCAAAACCGCCATCGGAAGATTCGAAAAAAAATAAAGCCCCTCATTTGATTCCCGACTATTCGGCTTTGGATGATTTCACAATTAAACATAATAATGATTTCGCAATTAAACGTCGTAGGACTGATGATTTACACCCAATGGAAGAAAGCGGCGGCATGAGAATTAACAATACACGCAAACGTAAAAATAAACATACACGAAAAAATAGACAGAAGCACCGTTTAAATAAAACCAAAACCAAAACCAAAACCAAAACCAAATCAAAAACAAATAGAAAATAGATATACTTACGAAAATTTAATTTTATTGGTATAAAATTGAATTTAAAATATCCTAATACTAATAATATACAAACAACCATGAAGCCAATTATTAAATGGGTCGGTGGCAAAACGCAAATAGTCGACAAATTAATCGACGCCTTTCCGCCCGTCATCGAAAATTACCACGAGATATTTCTCGGTGGCGGTAGCGTCTTACTCGAATTTCTCGACCGTATCAAGTCGGGCAAAATCGAAATAAAAGTAACCGGGCGTATATATGCATATGACGTAAACGAGCCACTCATCTATGTCTATAAGAATATCCAATCCAACCATAACGAACTATACAGAATCATCCGTGGGTTCATCGATGAGTTCGGCGCGTGTTCCGGAAATGACGTGAATCGCGCACCCATATCCATTGAAGATGCTAAACTATCCAAAGAAAACTACTATTATTGGATGAGGGCGCGATACAATCGCCTATCACCTGCCGAAAAGACAACCGTCGAAGGTTCCGCCCTATTCATATTCTTAAACAAGACCTGCTTCCGTGGAGTATTCCGTCTGGGACCGAACGGGTTCAATGTCCCGTATGGCCACTATGCCAACCCCGAAATAATCAACCGTGCGCATCTGGATGAAATGCACGAGCTTATTCACGACGTCGTATTTGAATGCGCCGACTTCACAGTTTCCATGGAAGCCGGAAAAATTGGCGATGGCGATTTTGTATATTTAGACCCACCGTATGCGCCAGAAAATGCTAAATCGTTCGTAGGCTATACGGATAAGGGGTTTCCACTTGACCAACACAACCGGTTGTTCGGTATGTGTCGAGGATTGAAAAAAATGATGATGAGTAACGCCGATGTCGCCCTAGTCCGTCAAAACTTCCCTGCAGAACAATATACAACGAATGTGGTTTCATGCAAACGGTCGATAAACTCCAAGAATCCAGAGGCGAAGACGAACGAGGTGATTATAATGAACTACTAAGAGACCTAAGCAAGTCGGATGCTCCAATATATTCAAATTTACGACTACGAAAGAACTCAAGAAACTCCTGTTTTTCTGGGCTACACATTGCTCCGGGCAGAATACCATAATTTTCCCTACACACCTTCTCCGCTCCACCCATACACAGAATCTTTACTGGTTTACCATATAGTTTTGGAATTTCAGCATATTTTACAGGCACGCCCATTATTTTTTCTCCTGCAGTTCCACTAGTGTAAAATGTTTGAGCCTTTGCTTCTAGAATAGCATCATCCACCTCCGAATCTGGCTGATAACGTTTCTGTTTTACGGGCTTCGTCACAACCTTGCCGTGCAGGGTATAAATTTCTTCGCATATATGCTCTCCGAACTTGTTTGTCCATTGCTTATCTAACTTTAAATCCGCGCGACGAATCTTCATAACTGCCTGACCCCAATTATCTTCCAACGCTTTGTATTCTGACTCATCTAACCTCTTGTTCTTCTTTTCGATTTCTGGGAGGAACGACAGGTCCCCAAACAACCACTGGATGACCTCCTTTTGTCGAAGCAGAACAATATTTGGGTTTTCAGCCTTTGAAATGAACGCCATAAACTGTTCAGTTGCTAAATCAGCTTCGGCCTTTTTAACTGCATTTTCAGCATCCTCGGCTGCCTTTTCGGCTGCCTTTTCAGCATCCTTGGCTGCCTTTTCGGAATCCTTGACTGCCTTCGCAGCATCCTTGACTGCCTTCGCAGCATCCTTGACTGCCTTCGCGGCTGCCTTCTCTAACTTCTTTGCTTCAGACATTGTAACCTCGTTTACTTAAGTTTTTATGTGTTTTGTGTTTAAATCAATTTTCTACACTTTTTTTCTCAGCTTAGGTCATTTGAATTATGATTGCAAAAATATAATAATATACATTATTATATATTATGGAAATTACAATACCAGATTGGGTGTCTATTAAAAATTATAGGACCATGACCGCTGAAAAAAAAACATATGCAGTGAACGGTAACAAATTATTTCAATATGAATGGATGAAAGAAGAGGTGAATGAATTTTATGAAGCAATTTATTTAGAAGATACAGAAGAAATACGTGATGAAGCAATAGGGTTGATACGAACCTTTCAACAATTTCAAGATTCAAAACGTGTTGTATCTTTATGGGAAAAAGTAAGAAGCGATGTATTCGACGTTTTCCCTACACACAAAATATTTGTAGATGCATTTGTTAAATGGCATAAGAAAAAACTACAAAAAAATCAAGCAAAGGATGTAACGCCAGAAGAACTAATACATATTTCTAAACTAAAATGGAAATAATCCGGCGCAAATGAAACTACTTGTCCACCATGGTTTCTTTTGCGAGAACATGGATGACTTTCGGATAGTAAACATCACGTTCACTTCCAGCGAGCGACTGTCGTTGTATGTCCAGACATCGCTTAGAGAACTCAGAATCGGCATCCTGATAGTCTGGGTTCTCCTGTTTCCATTCCATGAGTTTACCCATACTTTTATAGGAAACAGTTTGAATCGCCTTTTGTAGCTTGGAATCATCGACCTCTTTCGTCCATTTATCTTCATCTTTGATATACATGGTTTCCCGTTTAACGTCGGTGCAATGAATTGGTCGCTCATTAATGCCAAGTTGTTTCAGATTATCCATAAATATCTTGGAAATACCTTGCACAAATCCAAGCTGTGCATTGTTCTCCAGATCTTGGTAGGAAATCTCGATATTCTTTACGAACTCAGTGAAGTTGAAGGCATCCTTACATTGCTCGTTCAAAAAAAGGTTAATATTGAATTTGTTGTTATTGATAGTGTTGTTGTTACTGTTTACAATATTATTATTATTATTTTTACTGGAATCCAGAGCTTTGTTTACCAACTCGGCAGTAAGCTTCGATTGCTCGATTATGAAGTTCCTAAGTTCAACGTTGTCACTCAACAAGCGCTGATTGTCAGTCAATAAACGGTCAACGTCTGTTACATTACACTTACTTTCATGATACCATAAGCTATTACGAGCTTTATATGCTTTGTTACATTTTTTACATGAAAAGCTTGCTGTGGCATTTTTTGGCATTTTTTCGTTCAAATTTGTTCTATTTTGGTGTTTTCGTGTCAATTTGTGAGTCGTCCAATTCGACATTTTACAGCATCTAAAGTCACATTCTTTACAAAAAAACTCTTCGGCATTTTCCGCATTTTTTTTCATTCTAAATAGTCTATATATATAGAACGGGGAAAAATGCCGAGAAAAATACGTAAAAATATTATGCTGTCAAACTTTTCAAGAAAAAATGAAAATCAAAGCATCATGCTCACAACGTGATTTTCGAGAAATTTGGCGGTTGCATATTTATTTTTGGACATTTTATAAATGTCCAATTTTCAAAACAACCTATTAATAATGTACCCCTTCCCAAGACTTTTAATACTTATTGATTTTCCTACTTAAAGACGAACAATGACCATCCAAGGTCTCTGATGTGATTAATGCAACCATCCTTATTCACAAACTTGCAAAAAAACATCATCATACACTTCGGAACTCATGTTTAATAACTTATTGTCTATATTTTATGGTAACGGCAAAATATAGAATAAAAATATATATATATATATATATATATATATGACTACTGCAATTGAAGCGTTTAATACTTATTTAGATGGATTGAAAGAAGAAACAGATAAGGAATCATACTTAAAAGGTATTTTTAAGAAAATTAAAGAAATAAAAGAAAACACAGTTTACGAAAAAACAAATTTAGGACTATATTGGAATACCTCCATAAAAAACCTCGCGCTCGGTCATGAACCGCAGGTTACAGCTGAAAATACATTCGATAACGCATTTCAAAAAATATTGAAAGAGTTAAAAACAGATAGTGATTATTATAAAAAATTTCTTGAAACTATAAAATTGCAAAACAAAAGTGTGCAACCGATGCAAAAGGCAGAATACCAAAAACGAATAAAGTCTTTTTTCGATATGATTATAGAAGGTGTAAAAAAAAACGGTTTTTTTGTATGTCAAGAGGATGATTATATTAGACTGTATGACTATTTGATGGATGAGACTGATATTAAAATTAATGAATTACTAACAGTTAATAAAGTGGGATATATACATGCTACAAAGGTTGGTTTTGATGATAAAAAAGGGTTGAAAGGAGCTCCATCAACTGGTAAAGACATGTTTATAGGCGCAATTTTCGATGGAAATAATAAATATAATAATTTTGGAGTCGTCGACAAAATGTTACTTGGCGATGGTGCAACTATATATTACAACATGACAGAATGGAGTTGCGTAGAAGCAAAATGTTCTTCTGGCCACAACAAAGCTGAGTTAAAGTATATTTTACATAATAATGACGAATCAAAAATAGAAAAAACGCTTATAGACAATGTAGACGACCCATGTATTATTGCAAAATTTAAACTAAAAAACGGTGAACCAGACAAAAACATAATAATAATAGCAACTACACATTTAGCATCTGGCGAAACAACTACTCAATGTTCTAAAAAAGCAAATGGTAAAGACTGTGAACGAAAAAAAACCGTCAACGCACTACTCGAAAATATAGACAATTCTATACCAGTAATTATAGGAATGGATGGTAATAGTTCTGCGTATACAGACCACACTGACGTAGTTGGCCTGCTTTATAATAAAGCATATACATCAGCAATTGAAGACCATACCCTCAACGAATCATATGTTAAAACTAATATAATTATATCATCTATAAAAGAACGAGGCAAGGTGACAAATCAACCATTTAAAACCGAGCCAATAAAAAATCTGATTGACTATTTGGTGTATTCTGGCGAAAACTTACAATTAAAAACGGAAGCTATTTTACCAAAAGACATAAATGGCGAAGTTTCAGTGGAAAAATACGGAATCCCAAGTAATTTTACAGAATATCAACTTCCTCCGACCGATAAATGGGGAGAAATGGACCAATGGTTTAATTGGGGGTCAGACCATTTACCCGTTCGTGCAACATTTGACTTAAATGGGACCACATTTGATGTAACAACATTAAATGCTTTGGCATTGACACTTACAAAGGATGGGTTTATTCAAGGGTCTGAGTGGCCACTAGAAAAACGAATTGTTAAGAAATATGGAAAATTACTAACTATTGAACAAGCAAAACAAATTATCGCAATTGGTGAAAAAATAAATACAGAAGCCACGAAACGGTTTGGTACCATAAAAGAAAAGGTAGAATCAACTGATGTAAAATTAGAAATGATTGAGCCTCCTTCTGTAAAAAGCTTAGAAAGCACGGTGGATAAACTTATTTATAAATTATTCGAAACATTAATTGATACCCCTTCTGCTGCTGATGTAATAACCGACATGGAAAATAATTCATATGGATACGTCGGCGATTCTATACGGTTTGCATTAAATATACCTGAAGCCACAGATAAATATGGATATGTCGAAAGTTTCATAACACAGTTTATTAAAAATAAAGAACCATCAACATACACAAATTCTAACCCTGTCCATGATGTAACAAATGGAGGAATTAATGTTAAATTTATAGAAGGCGACGACAAAAAACCAACATTTAGGTGGGAAATTCAGTTTTTGACAGATGCGGCAAAAAATGTATATAAAAACCATGAAAAACATGACCTATATAAAGACATGCAACGTTTTTTGGCTAATTTACGATACGCCAAACTGACGGATGCGGATATAGAACCACTCAAAAAAGAATATGCAGAAAAGTTATTAAAACGCGTAAACATTCATTCAGAATCACTGTCCGTAGAGCAATCAGATAATGTCACCGTCGAATCGGTTACATTTGAAAAAACAAAGGACACGATAATAGAGATGAATGAAGTTATAAACGGTATATTCGAACCCATTGCACAGGTTGCACAGGTTGCACAGGTTGCACCAGGTGCAACTGCAACACCTAGTTATATGAACCCAACTGAAAGTTCCAAAATAAGGAATGCCGCAATCGACCTTTATAAAAGAAATACGGACCCATTCGGTAACAATCTTGCCAATCCTCGGGGAGGAGGCAGAAAAACTATTAAAAATAAAAAAGGTGGAAAATACACGAGAAAACGCAATAAAAATAAAACCAACAAACTGAATAAAACTAAAACCAAGAAACCGAAACCGAAACCCAAACCAAAACCAAAATCAAAGATTACGATTATGTAATTCCAGCGACTTCTCTTTCGACCAATTTGTAATAAATAATCCATCGTCGCGATATTTCATAACCCGCGCTTTAAACAGCACCTTTGCCCTTTCACTCGATTCCGTAAACGATAAATTCTCAACGAGCATACCATACATAACACACCGGTCAATGTCATATGCGGCGAGCAAATCCGCCTCCCTCACAATATGATACGCTAACTGATGTTCGCCCAAGTCTGGATACCCCTTCTGTTTCACTTTCGAGTAAGACATCGTTGTAATAATGGATACAACGATGTTCAATTCATCCTCCGTCAAGAACCCTTTCATGAAATCGCAAATGTCACAAATCGCGTTGAGTTCATTTGGCACGTATTTACGGTCACACATGTCGTGCAGAATCGCGGAGGCAATGATAATATTCTTTTGTGATGCAAGATGTGGGTTCTTGCCTACTTCACTCGCATATATACTAGCAGCGAATCTCGCGACCTCAATGCTATGTTTCAACGCGTGCGACTCGTCGATTTTGTATTTTTTGGTATGGACAATTACACACTCATATGCGCGGTCTTCCATTCTTTGATCTTAGTTCTTTGTTCTTAGTTTTTGTTCCTTGTTACAAAACATTTCAATTTTATGATAAAAACAAAATAAAAACAATTCAATCGATACAAACAATGATACCACTTACTGCCACTCAAATCGAAAACATCGAAATGTTCATCGCAAACCACGAACCATGCCAACCACCATGCTTGTCTATGCGCGACGTAGAAAATGCAAAAAAAAGGTATGCCGAAATAAAAGACCAGCCGCCACACACATATTATGTTGCAGGACACAACGCCAATGGATTTACTATGTATAATTTATATAAGTCAGCCGACAACACCGTGTATATTTGCACAACCTATATTGAAACGCTCACTGCATATTACAAAGTAGAGGAGGATTGGATTGAGAAACTAGCATAAAATTGAAATGAAATTTGCCCACATAATAAATAGCACCAACACAAAACAGTCAAATCAATACGATGCTCGTCACTCTTACGCTAGCTTACGTGCCCTCAGCTTCCATCAAAAAGCCCGTCTGGGCCTACCCGAGCGAACCTGAGTATACCAACTTCACACTGATTCCCAGTAACTCGGATGAAATGACAAAGGCAATGAGACATTACGATGGAACTCCGGATACGATGTATGAGAAAATTAAGGAGGATTTTGAGAGTTACGATGGGGTAAAGGCAGAGGCCGAATTCACGTTCGAGTATGTAGTGCGCGATGGGTTTTATCCAATTCAAAACTCGTGGGAGCCGAAGCCCCATGCAAAGCTACGCGTGCGTTTCTGGAGACTCAAGTCGGGACCGGTGATTGATAATGCATTCTATTGCAGAACTCATAGTTGTGAGTATAGCTTCGGATGCAGTCTTCTTAGACAGCTAAACAACGCCTTGAATCAGACACTAAGCTTAGATAAGATGCTACAGGAACGTCTTAGGGGGCGCTACATCGCAAATGTCGAGGGACAGAGTATAATCCAGCGCTCGAATATGCTACGCAGGTGTCCAACGGTAAAGGGACCGGAGAATTGCGGAAACCCGCTTATTATAAATCAACACAATGATATTGAGGAGGAGGTCGATTATGATAGGGTGTATGAATATTATTATGGAATGTATGGGTCGAAAGAATATGATAAGCAGGAGAGAGACGACCAGGATGCAGTCGCGACCTTCCCAATGTAATAATAAAGATAAAACTAAAAACAAAACTAAAACTAGTACAAATATATAGATGGGCATTAATGTTCATAACTCACTGATTCTATCCGTAATAATACAAACATTGGCAGGACTTGTAGATATTATAATTCTTTTTATGAAGGTTCCTTCGCGTATTTTTTTACTGAAACAGCTCTTGGTTTTAGAAGTAATTGTCCAGATGGTAGAGGGCTCATTTTATGCTCATTGGCTATGGAATTTCAAGGCGATTTCAAATATAACTCCAAAACGGTATGCGGACTGGGTTATAACGACACCAACCATGCTCATTACATTGATTTTTTACATGATATTCTTACAATACGAAAAAATGAACAGGTCACACGAACTGGAGTTTTTCGATTTGTTCAAGAAAAACGTACTCCCAATCAGCAATATTCTAACACTCAATTGGGCAATGTTGTTATTCGGATATTTGACGGAAATCAAACTCCTCCCGAACACAACAGGTGTGTTCCTAGGATTCATTCCGTTTTTGACGTATTATTATATGATTTATAGTAAATATGCGAAGTTTAGTAACAGCGGTATAAACATATTCTTATATTTCTTTTTCTTTTGGTTCTTGTATGGTGTAGCGGCGCTGTTCCCATATAACATAAAAAATACATGCTATAATATATTGGACCTGTTTGCAAAGAATTTCTTTGGAATATTCCTGGCTTACATAATATTGAATAAAATTGAAGGAACGGAAACATAACAATAAATATAACACAAAACCCAAATGTCTAGATTATCAGAGAACCAGATTAATATCATCGAATCATTTATTGCCGAAAATGACGCAATTGAGATGCCAGACATAGACCAGGAACACATTGCAATAATCCGTGAAGAAATCCAAACACAGCCACTGAATACATCATACATGGTAGATTATGACTCAAATCGTCGTATTATGTATCATATGTATAAGTCATCAAAAGACAATAATGTTTATATTATGGCAACATCGATGCGCACTATGTTTACGAGTTATTCAGACCCATTAATCGGATATTGCATACTATAGTAAAATTGAAACAACATACCATGTATTTATTTTTAATAAATAAACCAACAAATAATGAAATCAACACACATATTTAAGACGATTCGGCTTGCATATAATATAGAATCATTTGGCTCGAGCATGGTAGTATTGGAAGACGTAGTCGGAAACGAACTGAGAACGACTACGAAATTGTGTATGAACCGAATAAAAAATAGCGGGGTTCTACCTGAACCGAACAGCGACCAGTCGACGGTTTTTCGAATGTTGGACTGGTGTAGGAACTGTGGCGCCGAACCACTAGCAGAAGAAATACTGAGTTATATAGGTGTATTACCAACAAAGGATTTCACATTCGAACTAGTGTTTAGTGATGAGCTTTGCAACGTGCCTAGATTACCTCTGCAGATTACTATGAGAACGTATGTATGGAGACAAGTTGATGACAACCGTATGATTGATTATGTATTTGGTAAATTACGCGAAGCATTAAACCAGGACCTCACAAACCAGAAACATGCCGGCCGATACGTGATAAACAGAGACGAAAATCCGGTAGAATGCAGACCATCTAAATTGGTTAGATATGGGGCAGAGAATGGTCCGCCATTTGATCGTGGAATAGCCCTTGGCCCGAGCGGTGAGGAATTAGATAACGACGACCCATATCTAGACCGATTTTATTACTAAAAAATTGATTTAATAACTATTTTTTATGAGTATTATAGAACACTCATAAAAATGTCGGAACAAGATACCGGCAAATTCCGAATTAATACCAAGGACCAATATTATACGAAGTCGTCAGTGGCTAGCAAGTGTGTTTCGAAGATACTCGAACTATATCCAGAGTCAAGTGTATATCTATGGGTCGAACCATCCGCAGGTAATGGCGCATTTCTGAACCAGGCGCCCGCTACCTCCAGTAAAATAGGAATCGATATAGAACCAAAAATGGCTGGAATACAGCAAGGCGATTTCTTGGAGTGGACACCGCCAAGTGACCAAACATGTAAAAAGATATTCTTCGGTAACCCACCATTTGGTCGCCAGGGGTCACTTGCAAAGGCGTTCATCAAACATGCCGCGAAATATGCCGACATAATCGCGTTTATTCTACCTAGGTCATTCGTGAAACCGAGTATGTCCAGAGCATTCCCTCTAGACTTTCACCCCATATCGAGCGTCGAACTAGAACGAAATGCATTCCAAGTGAATGGCGACGAATACGATGTGCCATGTGTCTTTCAAATCTGGGAGAAGCGTGCGATGAACCGGGTATTACCTGAGCCCGCCAAAGAGAGAGGATTTTCATACGTAAAAATAAACGAACCGTTCGATATAGCATTTACGAGAGCGGGAGGACGAGCGGGCGTTTGTTATAAGGCGGGTAGTAAAGAGTTCAACGTGCAGTGTTATTATTTCATACGATTGGACAAACACAAAGACACAGTGGAAAAAATTATTAATCGCGTAAATTCACATAAATTTCCTGATAATACAGTCGGCCCACGGAGTTTATCAAAGTCAGAAGCAAATGAGGTTTTAAATCGAATCATTGACGAGTGTTGAACCAGCATCATTATTTTTTTTGTTGCTGATTTTCTTTTCATGAACGAAGGTTTCATCCTCGAAAAATTTACCATAATGCGCATAGGGAATCTCGCCCTTTGGATATTGTGCGAGTAAATCGGCTCCACTAATGAACTTCACACGAATTTCAGGAAAGTTAATATTACTGACCAATATGTATATCAGTTTATTCGCTTTCTCTTCGAACAATGTTCGGTCAAACTTGCGACCCGTTCCAATCATGCTCGACGGATAATATTTGCAACCGCGAGCAGTAAACGTCTTCTGGTCGTATTTGATGTTTGGGTCGTCATTATCGACGAAATCGAACTCTTTACAGCCAGTCACATGGGTAATCGAAAACTTCTGTGCCAGCCAGGGTTCAATCAAATGGGAGAACACTCTGCCATCATTGAATATTTTAGCCAACTGTTCTGGAGGCAAGCAATCAAATGCGATATTCGATAACGTAAAGCGATGGACTTGATTCATGCAGCGATTTGCGCTTTGTATACGTGTTATCAACCTCAATCAATTTTTGCAATAAAATAAAACAACATAGAATATATTATATATTGTTTTGTAGTGATGAATGAATGTATTATCTGTTTGGATAATGTCCCAAGTAATGAACAGTCTACTATTGAATGTGGATGTAATTATGTCGTTCATATACAGTGTATAGAGAAATGGAATAACAAGTGTATAATATGCAATGAACATATTCGAAAGGTAGATTTTAGTATTTATAGGCGATTATACATACAATGTTTGGTTACGTCATTGGCGTTATTCGCGTTGATTATAATTTGGGGCCACTTCCACTAAACCATTGTATCGTATTCTTATTCTTCACTTTTATCACACGACCAATCGGCACTAACGCAGCATTAATGGTCTTCGCTTGTTGATAATTGTCCATCGTGTAAATCTCATTCTTTGTCTTATCATAGGCATAGTCGACGCCTGCATCCGTGAGTTTCGCAACTTTAATATTGACTTTCTTAGTTTCCAATTCATCCTTCATATGCTGGTCCTCCTCAATCGATGGGTGCGAGCCGAAATCATTCGACTGTATTTTTCCATAATTATAGCATACCAGTTTATCTTTGTTGATGCCCGAATAGACTGCGCAATCGAACGCACTTTCTTTCACGGATTTTAGAAGCTGCTGATTAATGCGATTTTTAATACCAGCGGTCTCGAACAACGACTCGTCTGTGCTGAGTGGTCTGCCATTAATCTTACTAACGTCCTTCTCCAGAATCGTCTTATTGCCAATCTTCTTTAGTTTTTCTAGATTGAATGTGGCCAAATATAAGAAGACTTTCACGGTTCTCAGTTCCTCAGGTAACTTCGAGTGACTGCAGATGCGCCGGGCCCTACCGATGACTTGGTCAACACGGACCATATGCCAATACGGTTCGACAATATGAACGAATCGCGTATTTTTTAGGTTGATGCCCTCCGCGCCGGACGATGTAATCATGATGATCTTTATTATCTCACCCATGTGATTGTTCTCTGCAATACCCTCGAATTCTTTGGTTATCGATGAAGGCACGTATTCCCATTGACTATTGTATATTTTCAATAGGATATCCTTTTCTTCCTCGGTCTCCGTTCCAGTATACAACATGAATTTCGGTTTGAGTTTGTCTTCATCATTTTGGTCGATTACCCAGTCACTATGCGACTTCTTTTGTATTTTGAACTGTGCGTAGCCGTTGGCCTCGAGTATGACTTTCAGTAGTCCGATTCCTTCGACAGTTCGGAACTGACTGTATACTAGGTGCAATCCGACGTTGTCTTCGTCCATGAGATTCTTCATGATTTCCGTGAACTTCGGACTGAACTCCTTTAATTTGCTTGGTATGAGGAATTCGTCGGGTCGGTCAGCGAGATATTGTAGTGCGATTTGAATGCGCTCGTTGTATTCGACGGTGTTTGGCTCGAATGCACCCTCTGCCTCGTCTATTTCCTCTTTATCTTTGTCCTCATCCTTTTCCTCTGCATCCTTGTCCTTGTCCTTGTCCTTGTCATCTTCTTCACTTTCTTCTTTCTCATCTTCCGCATGCTTCCTAGCTGTAGGTAATGGGCGACCAGGTGGGTCAGGGAATGCAAAGTTACAGCAAGCACGCGAACGAATCCTATAAGATGATGTAGTCTTAAACAAGTCGTCATTTTTATTCTTACCCATCTTCTCATTCTTCTTGCGAGAGGATTCTTTATTACGCTCGATTTCGCGTATTTTCTCATATACGGTGAATTGGTAGTCGCTCATCTCGACTCTAACTTCTTCATAATCACGCTCAACCCCAGTCTCATCCGTCCATTTTAATAGCGTAGGCAATAAGCTATCTTGTGTGCTAGGAAAATGCGATGTCAATCCTAATACGCGCCTCTTAAACAACTGTTCATTCTTAATGAGTTCATCATCGGCATCTACGAACATATTCAAAAAAGTATCAGCATCATCGGGTAGCGCTTTGTTCATTTCCGGATTGGGCTTACCAGTTTCTATGATTTCAATCTTAGCATTTTTTAGAATTTGCCTTATCGCCTTGAGGAATTCGACGTCGTTAATAATATTACCAGATTCATCCAACTTTACGCCCGCATATGCATCAGACACTTTGGCGAAACCATTTTTCTTCACATTGACAAATCCATATGGATTACGGGTTATCGTCAATGTCCCATTATTATAGGCAACATAATCATATGTGTTAAAATTTTCGGCATCGAACATACGAAGAAACGATTCTGTGGTAACGGCTTCCTTGACATTCAACTGAAACGTCCAAGTCTTTATAGCACCACGTAGGATATTAAACAAGATACCGATTTCATTTGGGTAATTGATAATTGGCGTTCCGGTCATCATAACAATCTTGACATTGGTTGCCTCCATGAGGTATTTATATAGTATATACGAAATTGTCTTGGTTTTCTTGACCTGATTCACGATTCTACTTACGAAATTATGCGCCTCGTCAATGAGAACCACCGAGTTATCAAATGGATTTATGGTAGACTGTTCACTGAGTTCATCAAATATCTTCTTCATATTGGGAGCATTATAGTGAATCTCCTTGTATTTGTTTTTAATCATCTCGTCGAGCTGTTCATCTATAGCGTTCTGTTCGGGAGTGCTCAAGTCAGTGAAATTTGCGGGCTTCTTGACATCGACCAACCACGCACCCTTATGTTTCTGTATATATGTCATAGATAGCGAAAGCGCATTCGAGAGTAATTTCTCGAATTGAGGCTGTCCGTCAGTCGTGACAAATTCCCAAAACTGATTCTTACGATACAAATGGTCTCCACAATCCTTGAGCTGACTGAAAAAATTCTTACTCAGCGACGCAGGTGTCATTACGAATACCCGCTTCTCCGATTTCATCCCCTCTGCAATCGCAATCGACGTGCACGTTTTTCCGGAACCGAGCGCGTGCAACAGTAACAGACCTCTGTATGGCGTCATCAAATTCAAATAGTCGCGGACAGCTTTCTGATGGGTGAGTAGCTCAAAGCTCACGCCATCTTTGTCATCACATGTAAGTTCAGCAGACTTATCGAGGATTTCTTGACGATACGGTTGGAAAATCTTATTGAGCTTCTCGACGGATATTTTACGATTGTTCATGTAATATGTGGACGCCTTATGGATGATTTTGCTCGTGGGTTTAGGTAGGCGCTCTGCAATCTGTGGTTTAGTAAAAATAAATGGTTTTCCGATGACCACTTTTTTTCCAGTGATTTTGCGAACAACTGGCTTTGGTTTTACAACGTCAGGTTCTGGCACAGCGTCAGCTTTTGGACCAACTTTAGTTTTAGGTTTAGGCGCCACAGCAGTAGGCGCGGCAACAGTAGGTGCTTCAATAGCTGGGGCTCCAGGTCCCAATCGCAAACGTTTGAGTATTAACTCGCGATTTACGCCATTCGCAGGATGTTTTCGCATATCAATAATCACAGTCTTTTGTTTGACCTCTCGCACGTTATCTCCCTCATCGTCTGCTACCCCCGGCGCGTTAGTTTCCTCATCGTCTTTTTCCTCTTCCTTTTCCTCTTCCTCATCTTCTTCAAGTTTACGCTTGTCTGGCACTTTCTTTTCTTCTTTTTCCTTTTCCAATAAAAATTTCACATCGAACCCCGTTTTAGGATTTGATATATGTTTCGGTTTTACTTCTAATAACGCTAAATAATTAACCATCTATATAATTATAGCTATATTCTTTTTATCAAAATCCAGACAAATTATGAATTGCAGTTTCACAAGAAATCTGCTCAGCCTTCTTCTTGATTTTGTGAACACCTTCGCCCAGGAAAACTAGCACCTTACCCTTCTCCGACATATATTGATGCAGCTCAGTGTGCGACCTAAATTGCGAAATAGGAATGGCACTAGATATCGCGACACTATGAATCTGTTGTCCTAAACACAAATAAACGCCCATATGGTATCCGGTATCCGGATTATGCTCGTTTATTTCCAAATAATTCGGTGTTACCTTGAACTCCTTCTGGATTTTCACTTGCAGAATATTCTTATAGTTATCGTCGTTCTGAATCAGGCTAATCCAATCCACATGCTTCTCGAATACACTCTCTACAAACACCTGCACCATCTGAAATCCAGGTCCAGCTAGAAATACATTTTCGAACCATTTGTCTTCGTCCTTAATCATAACACGATTGAAATCTAGGAACAATGCGCCAATAAACGCCTCAAACAGACATCCTAACTTCTTCAAATTATTGCGCGTTTGTTTCGACTCGGCGTGCTTCGATAGAATAAACCATTTATGTAGTCCCATATCCATAGCCATCTTACCAATCGACTCGTTTTTCACAAGCGCAATCTTCTTCTCTGTCATGAAACCCTCGTTCTCTTTGGGGAAACGCTTATACAGATACAATTTAGTGATGCACTCCAGGACGCCGTCACCAACAAATTCCAAGCGCTCGTTTGATTTGGTATACAGCGCAAGACAGTCATCGGGTTTAGGAGCAATCACAATGTTATTCTGCTTGTTCTCCAGTTCGGGACGGCGAATATAGGACCTGTGAATAAACGCGCGTTTGTATAGCTGAAAGTTATGAATGTTTGTGTTGATACCATAGGTCTTCAAAAATCGCTGAATTTCATCAACTGGGATTTCCTTATTTAGGGGATTGTATGGGTCGAAAACATAAGTTTCTACGCCATTCGCCTTCTTCTCAATTCGGATGTCATCGTCAGAGGTGTTCATTTTATTCTGCAAATAAAATGAATATAGTAATATTGTATAGATATCTAATAATCTTTATGTCGATTCAATTTTATTATAATTGCATCGACAATAAAATCTATTTAGACTATATATATCATGGTTCTAAGTACATCCGCTAAAGCTAGAAGCGCCGCCAGTCTCGCCAACCAAAATACCGGAGGAGGAGTTAAGAAGGCTGGCATTCCGCGCGCAATTAATGTTGCGATGAGGGTTGCGTTCGAGGAGCGTGGGCTTCCTCAGCCGATGTCCGTAATGATGCTCCCGCTCGTCTCGACTACCAACGTAAACCGCGGTATCGGTTGGAGGTTTTTCCAGAGGTCGTAAATAATTTAAATACTATATTAGAGATTAAACTATATTATCTCTAATATATGAAAGTTATAATTGATGAGCGAGAAGCAATGCTCTACGAGAAATGTTTAGATATTGCTAAAACTGGTGATATTACTACATTGCAAATTAGTAAGCAGGTTCTCCCACTCGGTGATATACTCTTGAAATCCAATGACGACCAACTCATTTGCATCATCGAGCGAAAGAGTTTGAGCGACTTGATATCGAGTATAAAGGATGGCAGATACGAAGAACAATCACACAGATTATCTCACAACGGCGAATGTTCTCTTCATCAGGTGATTTATCTAATCGAAGGTATGATGAGTGGACTGAGAACCCCACAGGAGAAACGTCTCGTATACTCATGTATCGCATCACTTAATTGTTTCAAAGGTTTCAGTGTCCTACGTAGTAATTCGATACAAGAGACAGCAGAGATGCTATTGTGGATGGCAGATAAGGTCGAGCGGAACCTCGCGAAATACCAAGTTGCTACTAACGCCAGCGATTTGACAACAGCAACTACAGAGCAAAATTATTGCACGGTTGTTAAAAAGACGAAGAAGGACAATATTACTCCGGATAATATCGGAGAAATATTATTGTGTCAGATACCAGGAATCAGCTCTACCACTGCGATTGCCATCATGCAACACTTCGATTCATTTGCTCATCTCATGGATGCCATCAAGGAGAACCCTGGTTGTCTGGAGAACCTAACATGTGAATCAAATGGAAAAACTAAGAAAATCAATAAAAAGTGTCTAGAAAGTATTATTACATTTTTGCGTCCTAAGGAGACAAGTCAGAACTAACATACGATTTTGGATTCTTGTATTCTTTGTATAATTCTGGGAAAAACTGTCCTTTCGGATTAAAATAAGAAGGGCGGGTCACCTCGTTCTCCTCATACTTACCGGAATCAATTGACTTCTGTGTGTATTCAACACCACCCCAATTTAAGTCCATAGGATTATCACTCACCTTCGACTTTTCCGTAGAATCGTGAACCGCATCGATTTTGCTATAAACTCCAATCTGTAATCCATCCGGGTCGAATCCAGGATAATTATTCACATTATATATTTTGCTATCGCGATTCGCATCTATAATAGGCGCAACTGTTACGGGAGATGAACCACCTTCCTGGTTGAATACATCTGGGCGAAGACGAAACACGTTATTACCCTGTGTATCATTCTCGCTTTGGAGGAATAAGACGGGACACTCGATTCCTCTGGCGCGTTCGTTTTTCAGATAATCGATATATTCGTCTAAACTAGTAAAACGATAAACCTCATTTTTCATATCATCGTAGAGAACCAATTCATTACCCTTTTTTACTAGTATCGAAGGACATTTGTTTTTTGTGTCGACGCCCTTAGTTTGCATAGTTTCTCTCGTTTGCGTGAATGCGGAAACTATTAATACCAATGAAAATATAACAATTAAAAATACAATAGGAACTACGCGCATATATAGTATTTCGCGAAAATAATTTGAGTGATTAATGTATATGAAGAAAGAGATAACGCATAAACAAACCCGATTTAGAAAAAATAAAAAACGAAACAGAAATGTTACAAAACGAAGACGTCTGCGCTTGAATGCCATCAAATTAACCAACACGCCCAAGATGGTGACATTCGGCGAATTGAACTTAGACGATGAAACACGAAAATTAGATAAAAATACTGTGATAGTTGGAATTATATATGCCAAATGGTGTCCTCATTGCAAGGATTTAATACCAGATGAAAATGATAAAACGACCGAGCCTAAATGGGACAAGATGATTGATTTAATTAAGGCTGATGCAAAAGGTAGAGACGTAGCCTATTTGAAGATTGAAGACGGCGAAGTTGGTAAGCTCGACAAACTAAACTATAAATGTAAACACCTATGTAAGACTCCGGTTGCATCGGAAGGTTTCCCAACACTGTTTAAAATTACAGGCGGAAACTGGCAAAAATACACGGGTGAACGCACTCCAGCTGTAATGGCCAAGTGGTTTTTGGATAAAAATTATGATTGAAACTACCATTTTCTATAAAATTGATTTTGTTTACGAATAAACAAAATAAATACAACTCAACTAACCAAATATGTCGTCCAAGAAGCCCGTCATCTGTTCGAAGTCATTCAAACTAATCGACTTCTGTATATACAATGAGAAAATCCAAGAGAAAGAGAAAGAGAAAAAGACGAGCTTCATGATTCAGATGTTCGGAGTAAACGAGACCGGCGAAACATGTAGTATTGTCGTCAACGACTTCAAGCCCTTCTTCTACGTGAAGGTTGGCGACGACTGGACAGACACAGACGCACGCGCGTTGTATCGCGACCTGTTCAAGCGCCTCGGCGATTACTATGGCGCGTCACTCCTCAGTTGCGACTTGGTCGAAAACAAGAAACTATACGGTTATACCGGAGGAAGATTATACAAGTTTGTAAAAATCGTTTTCGACAATGCGACTGTGATGAATAAGGTCAAGCGTTTCTGGTATAACGAACACAACAAGATGATAAAATTCAAGTTCAAGGGGATTCACTTGGAGCTATACGAGAGCTCCATACCACCGCTATTGCGATATTTCCACATCAACAACATAAGTCCGTCGGGATGGATTCAGATATTTACAAAAAAAGCGACTGTTCCGACCGAGCTGACTACCACATGCGATTACGAATATGTTTGTCCCGCTAGTAGTATCAAGCCACTTCCCGAGAAGGAGACGAGAGTGCCTTATAAAATCTGCAGCTTTGACATTGAGGCCAGTAGTAGTCACGGCGATTTCCCGATTCCCGTCAAGACATACAAGCGTCTTGCGTCGAACATTATTGACATATTTCAAAAGCATTCTCCTGATGTATCGAGAGCAAAGTCGCTGATTGAGCGGATTGTCCAAACGTCGTTCGGATACGACCGATTCGAAGATACGGACTTGGTTTATCCGAAGCGAACGAAACCGACGAAGGAGTTGGTAACACAGATGATTGCACGCTTGATTACAACGGCGATTAAAGACGCCGAGAAAATGAAGGAGAAAAATAAAAACAAGAATTTGATTAGCACAATGTTCGAGCGCGATGACGTCGATGATATAGTAGACGACGATGAAATCGTCGATGAAGAAGGCGGTGACAGTGATGCCGAGGATGATGACGATGAACCCAAAACATACTATAAAAAATACGAGAAACCCGCGAAGATTTCGACAAAGGCGACCATCGTGGACGTTTTGTATAACACGGATTATACGCGAGACCAGAAACTGAAATTTGCGGACGATGTGCTTACGGCCATATTCCCCGAGCTGGAAGGCGATAAGGTCACGTTTATTGGGTCGACGTTCATGAAATATGGCGAGCCAGCGCCATACATGAATCACTGTTTGGTGTTGGGTTCGTGTGACCCGGTCGATGGCATAATCATCGATTCTGTCAACACGGAAAGCGAACTGTTGTTGAAATGGGCCGAGTTGATTCAGACGGAAAATCCCGACATTATCATCGGTTATAATATCTTCGGGTTTGACTACGACTTCATGTTTCGCAGAGCGCAGGAAAATCACTGTGAGCGCGAATTCCTCATGTTGTCCAGGAAAAAGGACGACCTATGCGCGAAGACGAATCCCGCTGGAGAAGTCGTGGGTATCGAGAATGCCAAAGTGGTATTGGCGAGTGGCGAGTATGACCTGAAATACTTCAAGACTGCAGGGCGACTACAGATTGATATGTATACGTATTTCCGCCGCGATTTCAATCTATCGTCTTACAAACTCGACGACGTTGCAGGTCAATACATCGGCGACGATATTAAACACGTCGCAGTGAATGGAACTACGACGGAGCTATTCAGTAAAAACTTGACGGGTCTCAGTGTGAGCGATTTCATCCATATTGAGATAACTGCATTCACGTCGGATTACTATGATGGTGGTCGCAAGTTCCGTGTGGTGGATATTCAGAAAGGTCGTGAGCACAAGGGCGCAATATACAACGTGATTGTGGTGGATGGGCAGCACGACAATATCGATATGACAAAGTCCGTGAGATGGGGTATGGCAAAAGACGATGTTACGCCACAGGACATCTTCCGTCTGGCGAATGGTTCGTCGGCGGATAGGGCGATTGTCGCGAAATACTGTATTCAGGATTGTAATCTACCACTCCACCTAATGAACAAAATCGATGTGATTACGGGATATGTGGAGATGTCGCGGATTTGCAGTGTGCCGATTAGTTTCTTGGTATTCCGAGGCCAAGGCATCAAGCTAACCAGTTATGTCGCGAAGAAATGCCGTGAGAAAAATACGCTAATGCCGGACCTAGACCGAAATGGTGGAAATGAAGGGTATGAAGGTGCCATCGTGCTACCACCGAAATGTGCGATGTATATGGACAATCCTGTCGCGTGTGTTGATTACGAATCCCTATATCCATCGGCGATGATTAGTCAGAAATACTCACATGACACGAAAGTCTGGACAAAGGAATACGATTTATCGGGTAAGTTGATTAAGCAAACGGGTGAAATCGGCGAGAATGGCGAATTCAAATATGACAATATGCCGGGTGTCGAATACATTGAAGTGGAGTTTGATACATTCGCGTATCTCCGAAACCCGGAGAGGCCGGCGGCAAAGGCGGTGAAGACGAAGACGGGTAAGATGATATGCCGATGGGCACAGTCACCCGACGCAATCATGCCTGCGATTCTCGAGGAACTATTGAAGGCGAGGGCAGACACGAGGAAGATGATAAAAACGGAGAAGGACCCGTTTATGCAGAATATTCTCGATAAGCGTCAGCTCGGATACAAGGTGACTGCGAATTCGCTGTATGGTCAGTGTGGAGCGAAGACGTCGACCTTCTATGATAAGGATATTGCTGCGTCGACTACGGCGACGGGACGAACAATGATTACGTATGCGAAACGGATGATTGAGGAAGTGTATGGCGACCGACACTATGAAACCGAAAAACATGGTACTGTTCACACGAATGCCGAGTATGTGTACGGAGATACGGATTCTGTATTCTTCACATTCAACCTGAAAGACCCAGCGACGGGGGAAAATATCCGTGGAAAGAAGGCACTCGAGGTTACAATCGAAATCGCTCAAGACGTCGCCCATCTGTGCTCATCGTTCCTGAAATTGCCAATGAAGCTTGCATATGAGAAAACGCTAATGCCATTCTTACTTCTTTCCAAAAAGCGATATGTAGGTATGTTATATGAGACAAACCCGGATAAGGGTAAACTGAAGTATATGGGGCTGGTCCTAAAGCGACGAGACAACTGCGACCTGGTGAAAGACGTGTATGGTGGAGTGTTGAACATTTTGATGAAGGAGAATAATATCCAAGGCGCCATGGATTTCCTGGACAAGTCATTAACAGATTTGATTGCAGGTAAGGTCTCGATGGATAAGCTGGCGATTACAAAAGCGCTTCGTAGTGACTATAAAAATCCGAATCAAATCGCACATAAGGTTCTTGCGGACCGCGTAGGTGAGAGGGACCCTGGAAATAAGCCGAAACCTGGCGACCGCATAAAATACGCATTTATTGTTACAAACAAACCGAAGTCGCTGATGGGTGAGCGCATCGAAATACCCGAATATATCACCGAAAACAAACTCAAACTCGATTACGCGCACTATATTACCAATCAGTTGATGAAACCATTGCAGCAGCTATTCGGATTGGCGGTTGAGCTTATCTGGGAATGCCAGCGCAAGCCGAGCGCTATTAAAACATACAAAAAGGATATGGAAATTCTCGAGCGTGATTGTGGCGGTGACCATGAGACATTCATGAAGAAGAAGGAAAAATACTGTTCCGCAAAAGTGAAAACATTATTATTCGATAAGGTATTGAATCAGATTTCCAATGAAAAGACTGGATGCCAGGCGATTACCAAGTTCTTCCGCTAACGGAAGCGCAGAGGGAATTCAAATGAATATATGCCATTGCCAGAAACATCAGAATTAAATAAAGTGGACAACATAGATGAAACACTTGATGTTTCAATATTATTATTTTCTTCTGCGTCTGCTCCACGTAAATCGTATCGACATACTGGGCAGCCGACATGCGACTCAAACCATCTCAGCAAATTCGGCCGGCGAAAAATGTGCTGACAATGACGGATTTGGCATACACGTTCATTTTCAACAAATTCTTCTAGAGATATAGGACACTGTGTTTCATTAAAACTACCCGGCGTATATGTGATAATTTGTGTTGCACTTAGTATTTGTGCAGGAGTTAAACCAATCTGAATTTCTTCCGTATTTGCCTGACTCAGCAAATATATAAGGGTTGCAATATCGGAACGATTAGATGTTCTCCCTGTAGTAGCTACAGGCGTGGGTGCGGGCGCTGGGGGTGGCGTCATTTCTTGTCCGCGTTGGAGTATACGCATAATATTGGAAACGTTACGATTATATTCCAACATCATCTCGGAGTGCGCATGAATGATTTGATTATATTCAGATACAAATGCGCGCAAAAATTCTGCTGAACGGGCATTGGTAGTTCTACCTCTATTAAATGTATTCATTGACTTATATAAAGTAATAGTTTTATATTATTATAATTGCAATGGACTTATATAAAACCAGGTGTTATACCGGACTGGCTAATCTAGGGAATACATGTTTTTTAAATTCATGTTTACAGGCACTAAACCATACATATGAACTAAATCAATTACTAGATAAGTTGAATAATACGTCACCAGAAAAGTCGATTATAATGAATGAATGGAATGAGTTGAGAACCCTTATGTGGTCACAAGATATGGTTGTATCGCCCCAAAAATTTGTTATGAACGTTCATAAGATTGCACGTGATAAGAACAAGGAACTCTTCACTGGATGGAGCCAGAATGATATGCCAGAATTTTTGCTATTTATGATTGAGTGTATACATGAGGCGATTGCTCGAAAGGTGAATATAAAAATCACTGGGACAAAGGAGAACTCAGTGGATGAACTTGCAGAAAAGTGTTACCAAATGATAAAGGCAGATTATGCGAAGGATTATTCGGAAATTATGGACTTGTTCTATGGAATCCATGTATCTGAAATTGTCTCGATGGATGGATTGACCAAACACTCTATAAAGCCCGAAAGTTATTTTGTAATGAATTTGCCTGTGCCGGATGGGTCGAATGTTTCTCTATATGATTGTTTTGATTTGTTTACTACCACTGAGGTTCTCTCAGGCGAGAATGCATGGTTCAATGAAAAGACAAAACAGAAGGAGGATATTAAGAAGCGTATCACGTTCTGGAACTTCCCTAAAATTTTGATTGTCGTATTGAAACGTTTTAGCGCGGATGGGAGACATAAAAATGGTCAGTTAATTACGTGCCCGTTAGATAATTTGGACTTGTCTCGATATGTATCTGGATATAATCCACGGTCTTATAAATATGAATTATATGCAGTTTGCAATCATATAGGTAGTGTTTATGGCGGGCACTATACAGCGTTTGTTAAGAACTATGCTAATGAATGGATACACTATAATGACCAATCTGTTAATCGACTACCAGAATCTGACACTATAATCACCCCCATGGCATACTGTCTCTTTTATCGCAAAAAAAATAAATAGCTATAATATAATGAGTGCTACACCTACAACAACAACAAATACTGCCGTATCGGATGCGGTAGAGAAAACGACTGATGCTGCAACTAGCGCGGAAGAGAAAACGACTGATGCTGCAACTAGCGCGTCGAGTATATTTGATAGTGAAACCTCTAAAATTATAGTCTGGGTTCTCATAGGGTTTTTTGGTTTGTTAGTAATTTTAGCAGTTTTATTTAAAGACCGTCTTGCATCGATGCAAGCATTTACCGGAAAAATAGTCGATGTATCGGTGTTAGGAATAATTGTTTACTATGCTTACTATTTATATGATAAAAACAAGGACAGCAATGGCGACGCGGTTGAAATTATAAAAAAAGAGCTTGGCAGAGAACTGGATGATTTTAATACAGTTATATATGTTGGCATATTTTTGATAGTCATACAGGCCGTCAGTTATGGATTCAGTATATTAACGCTTGCTGGAGATGCTCCTATGTCACTCGGATTACTATCAGGCGCTGGTTGGATATACATGATTATTTTGCTAATTGCCAATTTTTTCAAGCATGTTCTCAAAATTAATATTTCAGATTCATTTCCAAAGAAGGACGAAAAGAAGACTGACTGTAAAACGGACGCAGATGGTGGTGAAGTATTCAATATATCAAATAACGTGTATTCCTACGAGGAAGCTCGTCAGATGTGCAGTTCGTTCGGCGCTAGACTGGCCAACTATGATGAGGTCGAGAAAGCATATACCAGTGGCGGCGAATGGTGCAATTATGGCTGGTCAGAAGGTCAAATGATATTATACCCGACACAAAAGGATACATGGAGTGTTCTCCAGAGAAATAAGAAGCGCGCAAATGATTGTGGTAGACCAGGCATTAATGGTGGATATATTGTAAACCCGAACGTGAGGTTCGGTGCGAATTGCTATGGTAAGAAACCCACTGCGTCAGAACTCGACATTCAACGCATGAATGCCGCCAAAACGTTAGATTCGATTCCAACAAGCGACGATGAAAAGGCGTTGGATGAGAAGGTGAGACAATGGAAAAATATCAATGTAAGTCCATTCAACAAGAACAAATGGTCTGCGTACTAATTTTAGTTTTAGTTTTTCAATAAATATAAATAACCTCTTATATTTATTGAACTGTCGCCTCTGCATATTTACGGCGTTCTTCTTTCAAACGCTCGTATAATTCATAAATGAATGCTTTGCCGTGTATTAACGAACAATAAAAAATACAACCTCGATTATTTTCATAATCTGCTATATTCGATTCTATCATATGGATTCGGCTTGCTATTTTCTGTATCTCAATTTCATTGGAACTGATTTTTACCATCTACCTAATTAATTTAGATATTTTTATATTACTTCGCTTTTTTAGTTTTGTTCATACCAATGAGCCGCGGTAGCTTGCGTTTCGTATGCTTGCCTTTCGTATCGAGAACTCTCTCATAAAGTGCATCATATTTGTCATACTCCATTACATCCAATATAGCATCACCACTAATAAAACTCTCATTTGCCATCGGTCGGAATACTAAACCAAGCGGAACTGACAAATGCTTGAGCGCCGGAAATCCGGCAATCGAACAAGCGCCTCCTCCTCCATGCATAACGTTCTCTTCAAATATGGTTTTTTCTAAAAATGACCTTTCGTATAGCATATATATTAGTCACGCATATTATTTTGTAACATTTCTGCGTATATCCGAGACAGTTGTAATCTCGCGGTTCTCCTTAAGATATTTTATAATGGATGCTACATGTTCTTTGTTTGGTATTATTTTATCTAGGCATGTTTCGATATACGTGAACGTGATGGGCGAATACTCCTTACGGTCATACACGCGCAGATTCCCATCACTAATCTGCAATTTTGTCTCGCGCATATTTTTACTATCAACATAATTGCAAATTTGTGATGTGAGTTGATTCTTGGATTCACGTATTTGTTTTAGTTTTTCATTTGCCAATTTGAGTTGTGTATCGAGAACAACCCACCGCTGAATATTACTTACGAATTCTTCTTTATTATTATCCATTCTATTATAATAATAAATATTAAATTTTAACGCTTTCCACGCGTACCCTTCTTGCCCTTACTTTTACCTTTTCCCATTTTACGAACAGTCTTGCCGATTTTCTTCACCGTCCTGCGAACAGACTTGCGCATCTTCTTTGCAGAGCGCTTGAACTTGGTATTCGCATATAGAAGAAGCGCCGGAACAGCCATGTTCGTGAGCATTCCACGACCGCCCCTGTTTCCACCAGTAACGGGGACAGCGGCAACGGGAGCAGCATTCGGGTTGTTCATCGCGATAACGTTGGAGCCGGGAACAGCGTGCTGTGCATCGCCGGCACCGTAAACGGCAAGCGCGTAATCAGCCGCGCCAGAACCACCCGTAATGGGCTTTACATCGACAAATTCAGCAGGAGCAAGAGGTCTAAGTTCGCCAAGAGGTCCACCTCCCGAAGCATGTTTGCGCATTCCATCATCCATTATATATTAATAGCCTATATTTTTTCCAATCCGATTTTTTGAATTCTATACGGCATTTGAATCAACAGATATAAAATTGCTAAAACTATCAAAATGAAGAAGACATTATACAAACAAATGAACCATATATACACATATATTTCGTCGTATATAAAGGAAACTACTGGTTTTATCACTTCTTTCACATCGCGTTTAATGTCTTCATTCTTGAAAATATCCGACAGAACGTTGCGCATCCTATTAGAAAAATAGTAGAAATATTATTTTATTACCATACGCGTTTATAGTGTTAAATTTATTTCAATTTATATCATATCTAAAATGAACGCAATTAATGAACCAAATGATAATTTTCCGTTCGACAAGTTAGCGTTAACTTCTCCGATTGCTATGTCTGGCGGAAACCATTTTATGAAATTCTTGCTAAATGATAAGCCTGTATATATTCAACCTCCGAATTGCAAACTCAAACAGGGAATCGTCAAAACGGGTAAACGTTCGTATTGCGACCTTATGTTTACCAATGAGAACGAGAAATTCATTCGATGGATGGAGAATTTAGAAACGTTTAGTCGCAAATATATTTACAATCATCGTGCGAAATGGTTCGAAACGGAATTGGATGAACATGATATTGAGAACTCATTCACTTCGCCACTGAAGATATTCAAATCCGGCAAGTATTATATTGCAAGAATCAATATCCAAACCATACTAGGTAAGACGACATTAAAAATATATGACGAAAACGAGAGCGTAATTGAGTGCGAGAATTTGAAGGAGAATGAAGACGTCGCGACAATTTTGGAGATTCAGGGAATCAAATGTTCTGCACGTATGTTTCAAATTGAGATGGAAATGAAACAGTTATTGGTTCTGAAGCCGGTAGACATGTTTGAAAGGTGTATATTAAAAACGCCGTCGAAGGAATCTTTAGAGAAATCTATCCAAGAACCACAAACAGAACCTATCACGCCCGTCGAGCCTCTATCCATAGAGCATCTATCTACAGAAACAATCAGAGACCCCGTAGAAGAACTAATTATAGAACCAATCAGAGAACCCGAACCAATAGAACAAAAAGAACCTCCCACAAAAGAACAAAATGAACCTCCCATAGAAGAACAAAAGGAACCTCCCATAGAAGAACAAAAGGAACCTCCCATAGAAGAACAAAAGGAACCAAGCGATTTAGAAGAATTTGAATTAGTAGTTGAATCGGATGAAACGGTATTTTTGAAGAAACGCGACGACGTATATTACAAAATGTATCGTGAAGCTTTAAGAAAAGCCAAAGAGGCAAAAGAGTTAGCTCTAGCCAGTTATTTAGATGCAAAACATATTAAAAATACTTACATGTTGACGGATTTATACGACGATGATGAAAGTGATTTAGAAGACGATTTTGATTTTGACCCCGCATAATTATTTAGCAAATAAAATCAAGTTTTCGGAAATAATTTTATCAACCGTTTATATAAACAGGATGTTAACAAATTTTCAACAGTTGATGAAAGGACTCTCCAGTTGGTTCGAACCCAAGCGTATTGCAATTTTAATTATCGCAATTGCCTTGGGGGTTGCGCTTTTATACTATTCCCAGTCTAAGACCATTGGACTTGAGAAGTTAGAGGATGGCTCTGAGAAGAAGGTCCCCACTACTAGTACATCGGTTGCGGACGTTACACCGGTCTCCTCGGAGAACCAGTATACGCTTTCGCCGACGGCTAACCCCGTCGACCTCCTCCCTAAGGATGTCAACAGCAAGTGGACGACGCTGAACAACCTCAATGGCGCGAACATTAACATGCCTGACCTCCTCCAGGCCGGTGTCCACATCGGTTTAGACACGATTGGCCAGAGCCTTCGCAACGCCAATCTCCAGGAGCGCTCCGACCCGATTATCCCTATCTCGGATACTGGACCCTGGAACAAGAGCACGATTGAGCCCGATTATGGACGTGTTCCCCTCGACATTGGTGACTGCAAGCGTTAAATAAAATTATTATTATAACATCATATTATAATAATGCCTGTTTCAACATATACATATCCAAATGGATTCCGACTAATATACGAAAAATCAAATGGTAGTATCCCTGTTACAAATATGCAAATATTTATAGATTTTGGTTCTGCATATGAGACTGACGATTCGAGAGGCGCCGCGCATTTTATCGAGCATATGTGTTTCAAAGGAACAAATCGTATAAAAGAATCGAAACAAATACAACGCACTTATGATAAGGTGGGCGCATATATAAACGCGTATACAGATAAGCGCTATACAAGGTATGTTACAAAATGTGATAGTAATTATACTGAAAGTCTAATGAATCTGTTTGCCGACATGTTGTTCAATTCGCTATTTCGGGAGAACGACTGTGCTATGGAGGACAAAATAGTCATTGAGGAATCTTCAAAAAGCAGCGATAATGCTGAGACCGAATTAGTTGACCGTAGCGAGGAAATGTTATATAATGGTAGCGCATTTGCGTATCCTATAGATACGTTGGTATATCACGAAAAGCAAATGGAATGCGCACGCATGAATGAATTATACAAATTATTCTACCAGCCGAACCGCATGTCAATTAGTATCGTGTCAGACCTTTCGTTGTCACATATTAAACACATGCTAGCATCGTCGCCATTCGCGAAACTAAAAAATAGCGCGCCATACCACAATACTATAAATCGGTGTATTACGCCTCAATCTGATACTGCGTATTATATAAAAGAGAGGATAACAGATAAGACAACACACATATCATTGGGATTTAGAATAAATCGTGAGGATAGATATGCCGCGATAGTGCTAAGGACTCTTATAGGTGGACCAATGAGCTCGCGCCTGTTTATTAAATTACGCGAAGATAATGGACTTACCTACACTTCAAGTGCTTATGTCACATATTATGATATTTATGGAGACCTTACTCTGTATGCTGAAACAGATAGCACCAAAGTAATGTCAAATAGTAATGGGAAAAAAGGTGTTCTCCCACTCATGTTGGACGTCATCAATGATATTCTGAAGAATGGCGTCACTGTGGAAGAGTTCGAGTTCGCAAAAGGTTATTTGAAAGGAATGATGAATGGTGAATTAGACAATAATACACTGAAATGCAAACACAATGGTGCACATTTCTTAGAGTATCCAGATGAACCGTTTTATGAATATACGAAACTATACGACGCGCATTACAAAAATATGACACGTAAAGAAGTTGAAGCCGTTGCGCGCAAGTATTTCAGGAAGGATAATTTGAGTGTTTGTTTAATTGGTGGCAAAACGCCTAAGCCAAATCAAGTGAAGGCAGCCATAAAATTAATGTATCAACATTAATATATACATGCAAATACTGGACATTTTAGGATATATATTGGTAATATTCATCATTGGAATATCTTTATACATCTATTTTGATACCGATAGTTTCCAATTGAAGTGCATTATATCGTCGGTGGATGGTAATAAATATTGTGTTCGCGAACGAGCAAATCTGAAGGCTGCTTCCGACCTACTTGCTAAGACATCGCTTCAGTGCAAGAAGCTAGTCGACTATATGGCGGAAAAGCACCCTGATAATGAAGCAGTGAAGCGTCTAGTAAAGGGATATAACCCTCAGAAAATAATGGAAACATTACCAACGAGTCAATATACAGCATATAGCGAGAACAAAGGCGAAAAGTTGGCGTTCTGTTTAAATGTCAAGAAGGATGACGTCACAAATTTAATTGACGAACATACGCTGATGTTTGTTGCCATACACGAGCTTTCGCACATAATGACGAAATCGATTGGACACAAGAGCGAGTTCTGGGAGAACTTTAAGTTCATGTTGCAAAATGCAAAGGAGGTGGGCATTCACGAACCTGCGGATTATAAGAAGAAACCTGCCGAATATTGTTCGATGAAGATATCCGACAATCCATTCTATGATATTAAATAAAAACGTAAACATAAATATAAATATAAATACAAACCACTTGTATTTATATATATTGGAATGCCGTCTTGTACTCACGCTTATTTGACTAAATGTAAAACGAACCCACAACCGCCAGGATTCGGCGATTTTTTACGAGGCACAGTAGCACTGTTTTATTTTGCAGAAGCATGTGGTTTCGAATTGTTAATTGACTACAATTCTCATCCTATATTTTCGTTTTTGAAATTTGGGGACCACTATACAGTGAATAACAAGGATACCGAAATACATGAATGTATATGTCCGTTGTCGTATCCCGATATAATCAATAATCTGAGTGTTTTATTTCAGAGAAACACATCGTTTTCAGTTCTCACAAACTCATTTTATGCGACGAATCACCTTGGTGAGTTTGTAGTATTTGCGGAGTTATCTGATACTTGTAAACAGTTCATGCGAAAGTTACTTATGCCATCGGATATGATTGAACGTGTTCTCTCGCATGTATACGAAGAGCTGGGAGTGGATGTAGCGAAAGGCTATAAGGTCATTCATCTTAGATTGGGCGACGTATTTATACATGATGACGTATATGACGAGAACGCAGCAACCAAAATAGCCGATAAATTTAAACGTCTTATAATAAGTCGCAGTATAAAAGATAAGTGTATACTGTTAACAGATTCGGCATCAATTGGACGTCGCATTTCGAAACTATGCCCACAAATTGCGTATTGGGATAATAATAAAATACATACAGGTGATTTGCGGAGCAAAGCTGCGCACGGTCTACGCGATACTGTTATTGATATGGTAATTATGTCACGTGCGAATGAAATCTTGAGCTGTAATTTGTCGAGTTTCTGCAATATACCGGCATTTGCATTTGATGTTCCAATTCAGAAATTGTTCATGGAACCCGAATGGGACCTTTCAAAGATTTAATCTGGTAATCCAATATAATTATTATATTCCAAAAAAATTGTGCAATCATCGTCAGAAAAAAACGGGATGTTAATTAATAAACATATTTCCTTCAATATTTTCATAAATAAAAATGTGCTAGGATGAACAACGCTTATCATTGTAGGTTCGTCAGGAAAGGCTTCAATCAAGTCCGAAACTCTTATTAGCACATTATTCGAATCTTCACGCTTCTTCATCTCTCTTAGAGATGCATGCCAATCTGCAAAATCTATATAAATTGACGACATTGATATCAAACGACAGCGTTCTTGCTTAACGCTTTGTAAATAGTTAAAATTAGAAAATATAGACTTTTCAATATTTATTTCCTGATATATAATAAAATCGCTTATTTTTAATCGTTCGATAGCGTCATCAATATTCAATATTTTATTCTTAATTTTTTCGCTCCATTGAGTTACGTTTGGTAAAAAATCTTCGCTATACATAACCCATCCAATATCGTCATTTGCTGACAGTTGTTGTAAATAAAAACAAATAGCTAAAGTTTGGCAGTTTCCGATAAATGTAACAATCATTAATAATATAATTATATAAATAAATTTAGGTGTTTTTACTGAGAGGGGTAGTAATCTGGGTTGTCCGTTCCGAGAATGATAAACCTACGCTGCGCATGGATGTATTCCACGATATATGTGTATCCAAAGTAATATGATAATACGCTGAAACGATTTCCGTTCAACTGGGTTACTTCGCTGACATCATCCTCGTAAAAGAAATCGTTGGAAGGCATTTTGGTTGGTTTGTTGGTGATGTAATTTTTACTTAATGTCTCAGATTTGGTTCAATTTTGTGAGTTATTAACACAAAGTTATAGTGTAAGTATATAATAAGATGGCGGAAGATTTCAAAGTTTGTATATTGAATCCGGACGATAACGATGTTAAGCGAACGCTGGTGTTTGGTTCTGTTCGACCAGATGTATATAAAGGTGAATTAACTATGTCAGACCAGCGAATTTTCTTAGATGATACCATCCAAACAATTAAGAACAAAATTCTTATTGAATTAGGATTAAACGAAGTATCTTACAAGGAACTGCATCTATTTGCTTATTTCAAACAGACGACAAGCACAGATAAAAAGGAGATTCAACGAGATGCAAACTACGTGTTGACTATTTATAATCAAATTACTCAGAATGATAGCTCAAAATATCCGTTTACGCATGATATTATGGAGCATTTCATAAGCAATTTCTTGATTGATACAGAAAAACGAGAAAAACTAACGAAGACTCAATATACATATGAAGACCTACTCGATGTATATAAAAAACAGCCTATCAAAAAAATACTTGGTAGACAGTTCGCGGATAGTGTGAATCACTTGTTCTCTGTGAACCCATTCCAGTGTTCAACACTCTATAATAACCCGGACGCAATGTTATATTCGACTGAAAACTCTGTGCTATTGGATTTCGGTATTTTGCGTGATTCAACAATATATGTATGTTTAGCATCCGACGTATTCGAATATGCCAGGAATAATAGTTTGAGTGAGAAGGACATGTGCAGTATGTATTATCCATTCCTATTCGCTAGCGACATTACAAATTCATCCGAATTAGAGCAACGCAAAGAGGAACTGAAAGCAGAATCAAGACAAAATATACCAGATGACCTAGTTAAACTATACGAGACTGTGAAAATGTTTTATGACATAAAGACTGCGAATCCATTTCTAGCGTATACGAAAGAAGGTATCATTCAGTTCGATATTGGTATCAAGACGGATTTCATAAACCTATTGCCTCTCGATTCCATTTTCAAGAACATACATGCGACAGAGAACATACCATTTATAAAATACAATCCAGGATTCCGACGTGCAAACATGTTTCGTTTATATAGTAAACAAACATACACAAATGGACGTCGAAAACCGTATTTGCAAACATCCGAAATAATAAAAATATCAAAGGAAACTGGTAAATCTGGCGAAATATCGCTATACACCAGCATTATATTCAATGGAGAACTAGTAAAACTATTTGTAGATTTCCAGAAAGACGGAAGTTTACGTATCCATTCGAATTTAGAGAACCCACTGACAGCAGAACAACTGGAAGAATTATTGCAAACCGGATTAAATCCAGTGATTCAAAGTATCAATCAATTTATAGAACCGATAGGATACGACATACGGCTCTTCACAAATCTAACAGATTCATTTATACAGATTTATAAGCTCCAGTATACATCTAGTCTAAAAATAAACAAACTCTCGGATTATGATTTAAATAAGTATAGAAGTTGCCTGTCCAGTCTATTTACCGTAGAAAACTCGAATATAAATTCAGCGAATGGCGCCAAGTTTCGGTTCAAACGTGTTGCAAATTTCCAAGAAATGAGTCCTATAGATGAATTTATTACTATGGAAAAAAACAATAATTATGTGGAGGTTGAAGAACTCGTCGGTATGGTTGCTAAGGAATTCAGCTTAGATGAGGAAACTGCAAAAGACCATGTTATCAAATTCTATACCAAATATACGATTACGGATAATCGAACAAACGAGACTTCTGGATTCCCCGTGTCATTAAAATCAATCGCATCAGAGAACCTATTAGTGTTAACTATCGATAATATAACGTCGATTCAATACATTCCACTGTTGAAAATATACATGGATAGTATTTTGCGAATATTCCATTCACCTACAACTGTTATGAAAAATGTGCAGACGTTATGTTCTCGAAAGGTGAATTTTAATGAAGTTGAAAAGAAGGTGTTCGACACTATTATTCTACCAACGGAAAAACCGGTTGAATTGGACGAGACGTTTTTCAAGAAGACTATAGACAAAGAATTCGAAAATGACGATGACGATGACGATATGTATGGTTTAGACACCGATGATATGTATGGTGGCGCTCCGGAAATAAATCCAGATGGATTCAAACTAAAGAATCCAAATCCGTTCCAGAAGAGAATCGAAGACCGCGATCCGGAACTGATTAAATACTCGAAGGGCGAAAAGACAAATCAGTTCTCGAGAACCTGTAGAGGTGAAGTCAATCGCCAACCGGTTATGTTAAATGAAGAAGAGAAGAATCAAATCGATGATACTGACCGAGCAAATGGCAAATTCACGGATTGGAATGAGCTATTGACGAATGCGGTAATAAAAGCACCAGATGACATTAAACCCTATATTCAAACTCTTGCATCCTGGAATGAGAATATTATCAAACGTAAGGACGAGTTACTAGAATCAAGAAAAAATGCCATATCTGCCAAACAAGAAAAAATCGATAGACAGATATCAGCACTTAAGCAAGTCCCTATGGCCAAACCTCAGTTTGAGTTATTCATGAAGAAAGAAATATTTAAACAAGATGACGATGCGGATGTTGATAAAAAGAATGACAAATTAAATGCAAAGGAGTTATTTGCACGCATAGATAAATCGAAACTAGATGAATCTATTGATAACCTCAAGGTAACAGAAGCAGACCCGACGAATAAGGCAATATTCAATGCTATGCAGAAACCGTATCCCGATACTGATGCCAAGTTCGAATCTGCTGTCAAAAAGATAATGAGAGCAAAACGTAGTGTAGTTAAACTACAAAAGGATGATGCCGAATTCCAAAAGGTATGGAATTTACTCGAACCAATGAAGGGTTCTTATTTGAGCTCTATATCACTTAGTGCGGACCCAGATAAGCAATTTTGGTATATTTGTCCGCGATACTGGTCATTGAAGGAGAATCGTAGTTTGACGGATGAAGAAGTCAAACAACTCACGACGTTAACTGAAGAACAAGTAAAACAGTTATTTGACACTAAAAAATCAGAGTTATCTGGTAGAAAGGAAGAGGCTGCGAAACAAATATTTATTCTGAAAAAAGACGTAGTTGCATTGAGTGGCAAAAAATGGACGAAATTTTTAATGAAGGATGGTAAATTGGTTCTCAAAGATGATAAGCCGATTGAACAGAAATGTAGAATACGTTCTATTGACGAAAAGACTGGATATCAATTATCGTTTGAACCGAATGACATAAAAGATACAATACCTATGGAGGCTATTCGCAACTCGGAAGAGTTCTTCTTACAACCACAGTTTATTATTCCTTATAAATCAGAAGTTGTTCCCGATGGTGCCTATATATATGAATTTGCTCATCCGGAGGAACATTTCGATGCCAAAGGTGAATATATACCACATTTTCCGGGACTTATTAAGAATTTGAAGTCAAAATATGATTTTCCCTGCTGTTTCAAACGTGATGATGCAAACTTAGGTGATTTTGTCAATGTGGATGTAGAGAAAGAGAAAGAGAAAGAGAAAGAGAAAGGTGAACCCAAAAAGAAAAAGGACAAAAAGGAGAAGGAAAAGGATAAAAAGGAAAAGGCAGAGGCAGAGGCAGAGGTAGATGTAGAGGCAGAGGAAAAGGAAAAGGAAAAGGAAAAGGAAAAGGAAAACAAAGATAAAAAGAAAGAAGACCCAGAAGTTGATATTTTCAAAGCACAGTATACGGCGGCAAGTAATAAGTATCCAATTCAACAAACCCGTTGGGGAGTCTTGCCATTAAAAGTCCAAGACTTTTTCGAAGTAGACAATTTAAAGTGCGTTGAGGATGATGACAAGCTAGTTTCTAAATTAAAATACCCTTGTCTGAAAAGATATGGTGTAGAATTGTCCACGATACAATCGATTCTTGCTTGCTTCGCAGATATATATGCATACACAAATGACGATGTGAAACAAACTCCAACTATAGAAGAAATGAGAAAAATAATATCTGATGCAGTAACATTAGATTATTTTACATCCTATAACAATAACACACTTGCTTCTATTTTTAGACCAGATTCAAATACAGCGGACGTTTTAAAATATAAAGACACAATGTTTTATAAGGAGATAAACCCTTCAAATGAATCTCAAGTGAAAACAAGAGATACTATCATCAATGCATATGAGAATTTTATAAAATTCATTAATGACCCATCATCCAAAATAGATCATACGTATATGTGGGATATAATGACAAAACCCAATGAGTTATTGTTCCCGCCCGACAAATTTCCAGATGGAATTAACCTAGTTATCTTCGAAATAAATAAGGATTCCGGCGCCATAGAATTAGTTTGCCCTACAAATCAATATTCTGACTCCAAATGGATGTCAGATAAAAAACAAACGCTGTTTTTAATAAAACAAGACGTATTCTATGAACCAGTGTATCTGCAATTTATGGAAGACAAATATAATACAATAATAACAAAATTATTTGCAGATGTTAAAATAGAGGGAGTTGATATGGCGAAGGCGCTTGCACGAATCAGGAAGTTAAATGATACATGTAAACCAAAATACAGTATTCCTAATGCTTCATATAAAGGTCGCGCACTAAGTGCAATAGAAACCATCAACGAATTACGCGAAAAGAATTACGACATATCCAAACTGAATCAAGTTGTGAATTATCAATTTAAAACGGTCGGATTTCAATTGCCGATTGGAGAAAAAACAATGTTTCTACCTTGTGCGCCATCAGCTACAATAAACGACACGTATTTTATATTCGTCGATTATCCTGAAATATGGAATGACTATAAGACTACGCTACAGCTATTGATGTCAATGGATAAATCATTCAATTGTATCCCAAATAGAAAGGTCATGAACCGTAATAATGTTATTGGATTTCTAACTGTATTCAACCAATTTATAAAGGTTACTGATTCAATTACCAAAGAAGCAAGTATCGAAATCGACAATGAATTAGGTATTAAACTGCTACCAATAAATGGCGGCGACTATCTCGCTGCCGATAAGAAGGTAACTACAAACCAACCGCCCGATGAGAACCGAATTGATACCATCAAACAATTAAGCATAGAAAGTAATGCGTATAATTTATTTCGAAGCGCAGTTCGGAATCTATTGAGTTATTACGAAAATAGAAAGGCAAAACTAAATATTCATAGAATCATAAAAAAGAGGGATTATGGATACCACGAAAAAATCGACCGAATCGAAAGGATAATAAAAATGGTTACCAAAGAAGATGTGGTTTTTGGAGACGTTTCCAAGTCATCTGGGTATCAATGTTTATACGACAAAGAGACAAAATGCCCAATTGAATTGCCAAAGAAGAATCTAATCAATGGAAAAGATAATTCGGTAAGATACTTCATACGAATAGCGGATGAGTTGGTTCGATACAATCGTGTTCGCTCATTCATAATGGAGCCGAAATATTATCTGAATGTAAGTAATGTAAATTATAAAATCAACTCGAATGAGATATTATTGTTGGATTCTGCAATAAATTCCGCGTATTTAAATGACACAAATGTCTTCAGTGTAAATGAATATATACGAAATATTACATATGAAATAGCAGAACCAGACCCAGATAAATCGCAGCGCTATGTCAACCGTTTAGTTCTTTGAACCATCCGGCGTTGTATATTTTATCATCGGCATATGCTTGTCCATATTATACATTAAGTTCACGGTATCCGCAGGGTATACACAATCTTTATGTAGCGCCGTTGCAAATGTCATAAATGCGGACAAGCTACCCGCCATTAATTTACAAGAATTCAATATAATGCAAACTTCCATTAAATCTGCTGGACGATAAACCGGAATTTGAATTGGAAGTGGAATATTCATAACAAAAATATTATATTGTTCCTCTGAAAATGAAACAAATATGGTTTTCGATAAATCCAATGTATTAAAAAATGCAATATCGCTTTTTCGGTTTGGGAATCTATAATCTACTGTATTAATTACAGTTATGTCGCTCCATCTCGTGTCAATCGGTATATTTAGTAACCATTTACGTTTACCATATTCAACCTTATATATTGCCTCCATAACTTCACTGTATGAATTACTACGAAATATATGCGCACGCCATAATGTTAAATCTACATCAAATTGTTCGCCGTTATGTAATCGGACATCTTCAATGTATGGTTGCAGCGCAATGATTTCACGGATATCTTCGAGGGCTTTCGCTGCGCCAAAACGAAATTTATCTCCGAGGGTATCATCCAAATAAATAATACCCTTTTTTCCTGTTTTCAAATAATACTCATATACAACCGATAATTGTTGAAAAAAATCGCCTAATCTACCTCCCGTTATATAATTTATACAACTCATATAATATACAATATTGTATGATTTTTTAAACTATTTTCCGAATATAACTAATTTTGATACAATCCATGCGCCTAACAGAAGCCACATATTACATATGGTCAAACCACTATTATAAATAAACCAAGACAGACCCTGACAATGTGGAGATGCAACTGAAATAGGCGACATGATAAATCCCCAGAGGGTTGTAGGAACACAAATGTTGGCGTATAGATGTGCCGCCGCGTAATGCGCCACTATCCATCCCAAATAGATGAGGGTCAATTGAACGAATTTATTGTCGAGATACTTCATGTTGTTGCTTTTATTGTGGTTGTTTTTTCTACGCGGTTTGCAATTTCAATTTTTCCATTATAGTCCCATGTCATAATCGTCATCACAAACGATTGCATCCGACTTCTTAATGTTCGTAATATTGTTGCGTATCTTGATAGAGCTACTCGCACACCCGTCACCACTGTTTGCATCTACGCCAAACATCTTGTCGACATCAGTCGACTTTGCAGCAACAGCGTCAGAAAGCTTTGCCATCTCTCTCATATCCAGAATCACATTGAACGACCCAGTTCCATACTTTCCGTATTGTCCACACATAACGCTGGCCGATACACCGCGCATATGGTCGAAATCGGCGTGACGAGCGGCCTCTAACAGAACCTCCGTATGGACCTCGAATGTTGCCTTTGCAATCGGACCGATGTTGTCATTCAGTAATCCAGACCTGAAAATAGGCACCATGTTCTTAGTCATAGTCATCCTGTCGCAGAGAAGACTCAAGTGATGGTAGTTGATATACGCATCACTGAACTCCATTACCTCGGAAATCTCATTAAACAACATCTGTCTTGCCGCCTCAATTCCCAATACGTCAAATACTTCACGGATATCATTACTATAGGTCCTGATGTAGTCGATGAAATCTAGACCCAGGACATTCAACAGATTTGAACCGGTCGTATCTAGAATCCAAATATCCTTACGATTGAACTTGCCCTCTTCCATAGCTACCATGTTTTGTAGCTTTCTGGGAGTTACTTTATCGACACTACTAACTCCACGCAGAATGATTCCATTGAGAATGACATCTTGCATATTTTTCAGCACATAGATTTCGTCAGACTGGTCGAGCGTATTCGCTACAATCTTCTTCTTCTTGTTGATGTCGAACAAGCGAATGCGGAAGACGAGCTTCTCGTTATTGTAATCGGAGAATACGCAGCTGATATTCTCGCCGTAGGCGCTATTCGTAATCGCATAGTGGATGTCGTCCATTGTAATATTCTTCTCTAGTAGAGTCGTCGCATCCATTTCCATACGAATAATCCACTTAGACTTATTACGCGAATCAGATTGCTTATCATCGCCGCCATTGCATTCGTCGATGAGGTCCTCAAACTCATAGAATTGCTCGATGAGAATCTTATCTGCCTCAATCGCAGTAGACCTCTCGTGTGGTTCAAAGCAAATCTGGATAGATTTAACAACGTCCGCCAATTTCGTGTATTCAATCATATTCGCATACTTGACTGCCTTGTCCTTGTCCATCTCATCCATAGTCTTCAAATGAATCGTAAGTGACGGATTCTTCGGGTTACTGGTAAGGCGTAGGAGCTCTTCGATTCTCGGCACACCACGCGTGACGTTGGATTTGCTTGCGACTCCAGCCAAATGGAAAGTATTTAGGGTCATCTGCGTAGTAGGCTCACCGATACTCTGACCAGCAATAACTCCCACCATCTCTCCCGGGTTAACGATAGATTGCTTGTATTTTAGGACAATCATTTCCAATAGCATTACCAGAGCGGCCTTGTGGAACCTCTTCTGAATAAGCAGGCTCTTGGGAGACAGATGATAATAGTAGAGAATCTCAAACAACTTACCCGGCTTCACTAGAGTTAGCGAATTCAACTTGGCGAAATACTCCTCGATTATGTCAAATGCCTCAAGTGGGGTAACGTCAACGATAGAGTTCGCATTGAGACTGAGTTGTCCCTGGATGTTGGCAATCGAGTTCGCGAACGAAACGGGAATCTTCACACCATCCTCGTTCTTATTCTTGAATACCGATTTTACCAAATCACTACGAGACTCAATCATCATATTAATATATTTCACGCACTTTTCCTGCGTTGCCTTCGCTTGTGATTTGGCGCGTTTCGCTGCCTGCTTCGTGTAAATCTCGCTATTCTCGGCAACATCATAGTGCATATAAATGTCCTCGATGCTCATCCCTACGAGTGGGATGGTCTGATTTTCAACACGAGCCGAATCGATTCCATCATCTCCATAAGCGAACTGGACTACGCGACCCATGTTATTACGGACGGTCATGTCATACTCCACCTTCAAATCCTCTAGTCCCTTAATCAATCGCCTCTGGATATATCCAGTCTGCGAAGTCTTCACCGCAGTATCAATCAAACCAATACGCCCTCCCATAGCATGGAAGAATAGTTCGATAGCCGTTAATCCGGAGATGTAAGAATTCTCTACGAATCCACGAGCGCTCGGACTATCATCATACTTACTATAGTGCGGTAGTGTTCGATTTTCGAACCCATATGGGATGCGCTTTCCATCCACATTCTGTTGCCCCAATCCAGCAATCATCTGCGAAATGTTCAACATGTTACCCTTTGACCCAGACTTCACAATCATAAGGAAACGATTATCCTTACTCAAACTATCCCTCGCAATCTTGCCCGACTCATCGCGCGCCTTGTTCAGAATGTTATTGACCTGTAGCTCGAACTCACTCGAATTAGTATGAGCCGTGTTATTCTCGAAAATTCCCAGATGAACCTTGTCGATGAGCGCCTGCACTTCCAGCTTCTGTTTCGTAATCGCCTGGATAATCTTCGTCTGTGTCGTCTTGTCGGCAATCAGGTCGCTGACTCCAACACTATACGCACTCGATTTCATATACTCCGTAATCACATTTTGCAAATCGTCGATGAAGTTTGAGCAAGCCATGTTTCCGAAGTCGTTGAAAACCCGGTGTAGGATTCCCTTTGACGTCGATGACAACACGGACTTTTCCATCTGTCCACGAATGAACTTACCATTGCGAATCTCCAATACGTTGTTGGATGTCGCATACTCATCTCCGTCGCCGAACAGATTCGTCTTGTAATTCAGCGTAATCGGTGCCATAATTTGTGATAGCACATCGAAGCTAGTGAGCTTGTTTCCCCCATCACGAATCGCCTTTGTGTCCACCTTGGAATACATCATCAACAGGTTCATAACAAATCGAGGCGTCAATTTAATGTTAGGACGCGTGAAACGGTAGGAACCAAGTAATGAATCTTGATAAATACCAATAATCGGCGCATTTGAAGCCGGACTAATAATTTGATAAGGAATGGCCGCCAGGTGGCGCAATTCCGTCTCTGCCAACACATTTTGTGGCACATGCATATTCATTTCGTCCCCATCAAAATCAGCATTGTAAGGCTTCGTGTCACCGACATTCATGCGGAACGTGTCACCTTTTCTCATAATTTTTGCAATATGGCACATCATAGACATTCTGTGAAGAGACGGCTGACGGTTAAAGAGAACCGCGTCGCCATCCATCATGTGACGGTGAACAGTGTCACCATTCTCGAGGTTAATCGAGTTTCTGTCAACGTATCTCAGCGAAATGCTACTGCCATTCTTGCGCTCAAGAATCTTCGCGCCCGGATAAACTTCCGGGCCATTTTGCACGAGTTTCGTCAAGAACTCGCGATTCATGTTGTTTACCGTAACCGGCTTTGTAATATTCATCGCAATTTTTCTTGGAACTCCGAGTTGACGAATTGAAAGATTTGGGTCACCACTAATAACGGAGCGAGAGCTGTAATCAACACGCTTACCCATCAAGTTTCCTCTGATTCTTCCACCCTTTGAATTCAAACGAGTCGCAACACATTGGTATGGCCTTCCCGACCTCTGAGCGAGTGGCGCAGCACCCTTCGTCTTATTGTTCGCAATCATCGCAATAAAGTATTGTAGAAGTCTCGTCAATCCGTCAATCACATTCGCCGACGCATTATTCAAGATTTTATCTTGAAGTTCCTTATTCGTCTTAATGATATTGCTATAAATGTGAGTCAGGTCATCTTCGCTGCGCTGCTGGGCGTCGTGTTTTACGGAAGGTCTCACAGCGGGTGGAGGAACCGGCAATACTTGACAAATCATCCAATCTGGACGAGACCAAGTCGGACTAAAACCTAGGAAGTGGACATCTTCATCGGAAATGCGCTTGAAGTTTTTGAGAATCAGTTCCGGCGTAAGTTTCATATTCACCGGTCCGCTCTCACCCGCCTCATTCTCAATATTATCCCACTGAGCAAAGACGGTAGCCATCTCCTCCACTTTGATTTTATCCGGTTGCTTGCAGCCACATCCGTCATCCGTTTTCTCGCCGCAACGCTTCACCTTTGTCGCCAACTTCGATACATAATCCCATCTGTGACGCGGGGCCATATTCAGTGCATGAGCATGTTGAGACTTGTTAATCAATAGTTTACTGCACTTGAAACAGACACACTTCGATATTTTCAAAATTTCTTTCAAATGTTGTGTATAGAAGACGGGGCGAGCCAATTCAATATGTCCGAAATATCCAGGGGTGTCGATGTAAGTGAATCCGTCAGTCGGGCAGATGGTTCCGGGTTCCAAAACGCCCATTCTGGGGTCGAAGAGCCCGCCAATGACGGGTTTATTATTAATATAGGTGTCGCGCGTCGTGACTTCCACTACCGAATTTTTTCGGATTTCATCCGGAGACAGTATACTAAACTGAATCCCGATGATTCTGGAAGTCGCAACACGGTCGTTTGCAATAATTTTTGACATGGCTGGTATATTATACAATACGCTTTTATATTATTGTTTCAATTTTGTGTTAAAAAATGCGCATTCGAAAAATTTTCAGATTCGCTATAGTCTAAATATTTTATGTTGTCAACAACACAAATTTTTAGGAAAATTGATTTATGAATTTAATGTGTTAAAATTGGCACATTTCACTCTCAAACAGATATTATAACATGGTTCGCACTAGAAACGAGAAGCTTGCCGTTGCCAGGAGGTTGAAGAAGACCCGTGATTCCGACGATGAGAGCATCGGTAGCGAGGACACCGAGACAGAGACTGAGACCGAAGAGGAGTCTGACTCCGACTATGTCCCGAAGTCTAAGAAAAATAAGAAAACCGATAAAAAGAAAAAGGTGGTCGAGGAAGAGGAGGAGGACAATACTGAGACGGAGTATACCGACATCGACACGGAAGAAGATGAAGATGAAGAGGAGATTCGCAAGAAGGTTCGTAAGATTGCCTCTAAAATGTTCCCATCTAAGTATATTCAGAAAAAGGTGAAGCAGGACAAGCTCGAGAAGAAGAAGAGCAAGTCCAAGGGTAAGAAGCAGATTGTCGAGGAAAGTTCTGAGGAAGACGAAGAGGATGAGTATGAAGAGGATGAGTATGAAGAGGATGAGTATGAGGAATACGAGGATGACGATGAAAATAACAAAATCAATATCATCTTCGGATTCGGCGGCGGAGACGAGGATGAGGATGAGGATGCCCTCAAAGATGACGATGACGAGGAGTGCAACAGCGATGACGAGAAGATGTTCATGAAAGAGACTTACGTCGCAGTTGATGTCCCCGAGGTCGACAGAAAGGCCAAGGAGAAGAAGGAGAAGAAGCTGAAGAAGGAGCAAGATAAACTGGACAAGGAGAAGATTGCGTTCGACAGTGAATATTCGGACCTGGTCGAGACGAAGAAGTTTCTTATTGAGAAGCTTAAGAAGAAGCCCGAAAGCAAGCCGTTGTTGAAGTCCCTTGCGGATTGCAAGGAGTCTATCCAGCAACTGGTAAAGAAGACGCGCTCTGACAATACCAAGGATTATCACAAGCTGGTAAATGCGCCGAAACAGAAGTCTGAGAGTGAGATGGAGTATTTCAAGAAGAAGCTTTCCAACACGGAGCAGCGCAAGATCATGAAGGACTTGGAGGAAATCAACGCGCATATAATGATTGACCGTCCCTACAGGCTCGCGCTTCTCCAGTCGAAAATTCCGACGAAGTATAAGGCGACAGTGATGCAGAAGCTGAACTTGTTGAAGTCCATGGACACCTGTGACTCGGAGTATTTCAAGTTGAAGAACTGGGTAGATCTGTTTATGCGAATCCCATTCGGAAAGTATGCCATCCTGGACGTCAACATGGCCCACGGACTGGACGCTTGCCAGGGCTTCATGGACAATGCGATGAATACGCTCAATGAGTGTGCGTATGGTCTCGTAGATGCCAAGATGCAAATCCTACAGATGATTGGACAGTGGATTGCCAACCCCAGTGCGATGGGAACCGCGATTGCTCTCAAGGGACCGATGGGAACCGGAAAGACCACGCTTGCCAAGTATGGAATCAGTAAGATTTTGAACCGCGCTTTCTGTCTGATTCCTCTGGGAGGTGCAACAGATGAGGCGGTATTTGTTGGTAGTCCGTATGTATATGAGGGTAGTGGCCCCGGCATCATCACTAAGATATTGAGCGCGACACAAGAGATGAACCCGTGCATCCTCTTTGATGAGCTGGATAAGGTGGGTGAGGGTGAGAAGGGTCGCGAGGTTATTGGTATCCTTACTCATTTGACGGATTCTACTCAGAACGACCAGTTTCACGACAAGTATTTCCCGGATGTGGATTTCGACCTTCAGCGTGCAGTATTATTGTTCAGCTATAATGATGAGTCAATGGTGAACCCGATTCTTAAGGACCGCATGTATAGTATCCAGACGAAGGGCTACAACACTAAGGAGAAGGTTACGATTGCAAATGACTACCTGCTGCCGAAGATTCGCGAGCAGGTCAATTTCAAGAAGGAGGATATTGTGATTCCCGACGAGACTCTCGAGTATATTATCACTAACGACTCACTTACCAAGTCGGAGGACGGAGTTCGTAACCTGAAGCGTTGTTTGGAGGTTATCCACACCAAGTTGAACCTGTTCCGTCTGGTCGGTTCGAAGGAGAATATGTTCACCAAGGACATCAATTTGAAGGTCACCTTCCCTTTCACTGTGACTAAGAAGGACGTCGACGCTCTAATCAAGAGTGACGATAAATATACATCGCGAAGTGTATTAAACAGTATGTATGTATAAACTACACATGAGCGAAAAATTACGCTTGGTAGAAAAATTAATCGAACTTAGGAATGAGTTGGCTATAGAACCAGAAACTAAAAAAATAGACAATGAAATAAAACATTTTTTAATGAAACATTGTGTGCACGATGTTATAACGGATTATATCGATATAACGCCAAGCAGGGGTATGAATATTAAATATTGTGCAAAGTGTGGGGTCACACTATAGAATCCATGTTGCCGATAACGGCATTTAGTAGGCGCGAAATAATTTTTTGTTGAGCGTCTAACACATTTAATCCATCTTGAGAACTAGTAATAAGTGGTTTATTTTCTGTCCACGTTTTTTTTAGTTCCGAAATAGAGGTTTTTGTTTCAGTGTCAATTAATCCTTTTACGCGTTTATTATACCACTCGAGCAATTGTCCTCTAACGGAGTCTATATTTTCTTTTGCAGAGTCTCTATCTTTTGCCGATATCTTATCATTTTTAGCTATTAACGATGATGCCATAATCAATTGATATACTTGTTCGCGCACCATAAGTAAGTGCGAGTAATCTAGTTTATCATCGATACCCTCCAGTATATTTCCCTTTAATAAGTATGCAAATAGCATAGAAGCAACCCCTACGCCTATAATTATGATTTGTTCCTGTTTCATATTATTATTATACATAATAATAAGATATTAAACCATTGAAGAATTAAAGTGGCACGAAGTCCCATTTTTTTCTTAAGGATTATGACCGATAAGTTTCCAAACGGGACGCTTGCGACAAAGTCGCATATGAACGCTATGCGTTCAAGAAATCTTCATCGGTTTAATAATCATGCGCCTATTTGCGAATCGCGTCCAGTCGAATTTCCGCCCCTGGATTGTAAAAGGTATAATTGTTCTTTTGACAAACAAAGAGGTCCGAGCGAATTAGTTAGTCCAGATGATAATTTAGAACACGTCATACTTCCAGTCGCACTGCTAAATATGTCAATTATTTCAGATGATTTATAATCCGATGCAGAAATCGTCGTGAATCCTGATTTAACTGAAACAGTAGGAGGAACAGCAGTAGGAGGAACAGCAGTAGGAGGAACAGCAGTAGGAGGAACAGCAGTAGGAGGAACAGCAGTAGGAGGAACAGGTGGGCTTCCTAGATTGAGTGCCTTATCCTTTGCCGCAGCGTCCACAAGAGCCTTCACCGCATCCTCAGCTGCCTTAGCATCCGCTGCTGCCTTAGCATCCGCTGCTGCCTTAGCGTCCGCTTCAGCCTTAGTCTTAGCATCAGCATCCGCTTTGGCTTTCACATCAGCGTCATTTTTTGTCTTCTCAGCAGCATCAGCGACAACATTCGCCAATTTATCAGATGCGGTTACAGTAAGAGATGAATCATACCAAGTCAAAAAATCGCGAGTTAATTCCTCGGCTTTTGCATCTCCCACGCCGGGCGTTTGCGGATTTGTTTTTACTTTCAGCGCAATTTCTCTGACGTTCTCAATTACTGCTGTCATACTATAACTCTGTTTTGCAAGTTCACGTTCGATAATTCCAATTTGCTTCTCATTGGAATCCGCGCTGGGTAGCTTTTTCAATCCTGCGACCAGTTCTGTGAGTTTAGCATTAAATGTAGAAGCTTCAAATCCCTCATATTTTGCATACACTGCACTCGAACTATAAGGCGTCGCTCCACAAGATATTCCTGTAGCAATTAGAATAAATAAGACAAGGACACACCCTAAAATTACGTATTTGATATTCATGTTTATCTTGTATACATAAATATAAGATAAAAATATTACTTTTACTAAACCATTAGCGACGACTCCTACTTTGTGCAGCGGTTTATTAAGTATACTTTTGGTTTAAATGCTACACCATAACGATTAACCACAATAATTGTGTATAGATAATTACATAATAGTATAAAAAGCAAAATAATTAACACTGATAAAAATAAATCATTTTTAATCAACCATGTCGATGTTATTCTCTCAGGGTCTCCCATCTTATATTATTACCGGACACAATCTTTCATCCATTTCTTGATATTGCCAGTTATGTATGCTATATACATATTATCTGTTTTACACTTCACAGTCCGGTCATTCCAGTTTACGTATATGTGCATATAATGCATTATTAAAACTGCGATTAATATAATTGCTATTACTAACGTAACACCTGTTTTGTATTTGCTTATATTTGGTTCAATATACAGGTAGCTGTTTACCGGCATTATATTATATGCAAATAAAATACATAAAAAGGTTTCTACTATTATTATATTATGAACAACGAAGAGCGTTTGAACCTAAAGAAGTTAATTAACCAGAATGATTGCGTTGATAATACGGAACACATTCGCTCGCTAAAGCATAGCCATCAAATTCGCGATGATATTGTAAAAATTCAGAATTTGAAGAAGAAACATGCGCGTGTTAAGAAGAATGAACCAGAGCGGTTTCTAGCGTTATGTCAGTCTCAATGCCCGTTTTTGTTCAATGGATATACTGATATATTCAATAAGGTATACAAGGACGAGATAGATTTGAATATTATGAGTAATATGCTGGATGTCCTAAAGCAGATTGAGGATGGCAAAGTGGACCAACACGAGGGTTCAGTTATGATTGGTAAGGTATTGAAGGAATTGTATGTTGATTCTGCACTAAAGCGATGCAATACAATCGACCAGAATGCCGAAAGGGAGGAGCCAGTTTATGTTGAATCTAAGCCCATTTCGTGGAAGCAATACAAGCAGATGAACGACCACGCATAACCATTCTTATATTTATACTATAGTAAATATAAGATAAGCATACTGTATATGCTAAAACAGATACAAATATATAAAGGCGAATTATTCCAAAAGCCGTCTGGTATAAAATCAAATAAGAAAAAGGTTGTAGTATTTGATTTGGATGAGACGATAGGTTCATTTTCCGATTTAGAAATATTATGGAGTGCTCTATGTGAAATGGATGCATTCGAACAGACGCAAGAATCGTTTAACCAATTATTAGACTTATATCCAGAATTTTTGCGATACGGAATCTTGAATATACTCGATTTTTTGCATTATAAAAAAATGAAGGGGTTTTGCTATAAACTGTTTATTTATACGAACAATCGATTTCCAAAATCATGGACTACTATGATAATACGATATTTGGAAAAAAAACAAAATACTCCAAGATTATTCGACCAGTTGATTTGCGCGTTCAAAATAAATGATTGTATAGTTGAACCTAAGAGAACAACGCATTCGAAAACACACGGAGACTTAATTCGATGTTCTCTTCTACCAAAAACGAGTGAGATTTGCTTTATAGATGATAAGTATTTTGATAACATGACTGGCGGATGCGTATACTATATACAACCGAAACCATACAATCATGTGATGTTGACAAAGGATATTATTGAGCGACTTTGCAAATCGAATTTGATATCCGACAGCAATCTTACACGGAGCGCATTTTCGCGATTATTAACGGATAAATTTTCGAATTTCAATACAATTTCAAAAAGTGACGAAGAAATTGCTATCGATCGGTCAGTTTCGCAAAAACTCATGTTTCATATCCAAGAATTCTTTCGTCTTACCACTAGCTCCAACCGGACCCAAAAAATGCGCAATTATTCAGTCGGCAAATTTACACGAAAGCGCGCTCGGTCTACATCTTCCTCACATGTTCATACGCCATAAGTATCAATTGTTCTCCTGTAGATAACTTTTGAAACATAAAACAATCGTTGAATTTTATTTGGAATAATCGGTGTTGTGTGTTCCTACATAGAACATGGCATCCATTATCTAGAAACTTGACATCAAGAACAATAGCACCGTTTGTCAGATTCTTGTTATCGTGTCGTATCCAGCGTATATGTTTTCCCTTGTGTATTTCATAAATGTTCTCTACATATCTGTATCCCGCGAGTCGGTTGCAGATATCGGCGACTTTCGAACCGACGAGTCCCATACTCTTTACAGCTTTAATATTTTCATCGAGTATATCATCCAATGTTTTATTGTCTAGATAGTCTGTTTTTTCATCGTTTACATTTTTTAGTAATTCGTCAATATCAATCTGTGCTAGAAGCGATGTGTCCTTGCTAACGCGTTCAAATATTGCGTTGATGTCCATTATATAATAATAATGTTATATCTTTATATTAGCCTTCGATGAAATTGTTCTCACTGCATACTGTGTTATTCCCATGTCCGTTAGTATTAACGCGGCACTGGCAAATATTATTTGGCTATCGTAATGCTTGAGTTTATGTTCTCGAAATGGGTGAAATTTGAATACCAATATTGAGCAAACAAATAATCGGATGGCATAACTCAATGTTTCAACATATCTCGGATTTACGTAGAATACTCCAACGTATATTGAAAAATATAACGCATATAGTGTAAACGCCATAGCGAGATAAACGGGTTTTTTGATGTATTCTATGCCGTTTTCGATTTCCATTATACATTTATCGCCGAAAAAAACCAAATAGAAATAATGCCTGTTTATTGTATAATGATTTCGAGTGTCATTTCTCATAAATACATCGTTGATTCTATATTAGGTCATGGAAAATTCGGTATTGTATATGATGGGCGAAAGGTTAGCGCGCCAGATGAACATGTAGCGATTAAAGTGGAACCGTCCGACAATAAATTCAAGGTTCTCCGACACGAAGTGACAGTGTTGAATTATTTATATTATAATGATGTTAAGTATATACCTCGCATCTATTGGTTTGGACAACATATGAATCGAACATGTTTAGTTATGACACACTTCTCATGTAGTTTGCAAGATTATATTATTCGTAAGGGAACGTTAGACCACAGGAAGTTATCGTCTATGATAATCAAATGCATTGATATATTGGAGAGCATCCACAAGTGTCACATTTTGCATCGTGATGTGAAACCTCATAATTTTATGATAAAGGGTGGCGATTTATATATGATTGATTTTGGACTAGCGAACGTATTCGTCGATGACAACGGAGAATATATTGAAAAACGCGATTTCGTAGGTTCTCCTAAATACATTAGTTATTATACGCATTGTTCGGAACCTATGTCACGTAGGGACGACCTTTTGTCATTGGGTTATATGTATATGTTTATGCAGACTGGTAAGCTACCATGGGAGAACACGAACATTGAAAGTTCTCATGTAGACACCAGCGTATTAAATCCGAATAATATTTTAAGGATGAATGAAAAATCGTGGAATAAGCTAAATACAATCTTGGATGGGGCGATTAAGATGTATATGAAGTATTGTTATGAGCTAAAATATAATGATGAACCGAATTATCATATTTTAATGGAGCTATTTTTAGAATAAGTTCTTCGTTAGTTTTAAGCCTTGGTATATTCGCTGACCGATTTATGTTTGTCGAATCCTTCAAACCCCTCGACCGCAGCGAGAACCTCCTCCGGTGTTTTCTCCTTCTTCTCTTTCTCATCAGCCTCCATACCTTCCTCCTCGGCCTCCATACCTTCCTCCTCGGCCTCCATACCTTCCTCCTCCTCGTCGGCACCCTCCGTTAATCCTTCGCTCACAGAAGGTAGCGTAGCAGAGCTAGCAACCTTGAAAAAATCCACATTGCTCAAAATAAGGGCGGCGACCAAGATCGCGAACAGGAATGCAATTGGCGCAAGTTTGCTGGAAGATATTCCTAAAAGTTTCATTATATAAATATACGATATAAATTATTACTCGAAATAGATATAACGAAATATATATAAAGATAAACGTCTTGTAAGTGTATAATGAGCAGTGAACGTATTACCGGACGTGTCAAGTGGTTTAACAGCAAGTCGGGATTTGGGTTTATTACGGTTTGTGATGGTTCTCACAAGGACAAGGATATCTTTGCGCATTTCTCTTCTCTCAGGGGTGAGTCGTCGCAGTATAAGTATCTTGTCCAGGGCGAGTATGTCGAGTTTGCTCTCGGAAAGTCGGAGAGTGAGCAGCATGAGTATGTTGCACTCGATGTGAGTGGTGTCAAGGATGGTCTGCTTATGTGCGATACGCACCGCATTAATGCGAGCTCTACCCCTAGGCCTGTCTCCGCACAGAGGACTCCGCAGGCTCCGGGAAGGTCTGGACCTGGTTCGGATGTTCGTCGTAGGCCTCCCCGTCCCGCTGTTAGTAGTCCCCGTTAAATATATCCGTAAATTGAAATAAAAAAATCTCCTCTTCGATTCGTTGAAGTCTAAAATTATAAAAATCTACTTCATTCCACCACAAATCCCGTTTTAGATTATTTTCCATTATATATTCTCGATTATATATTATGAAAATTTGTGTTTCGTCGTTAAATGATACGCGTTTCATTCGGTCTACAATGTACCAATAAAAAAGTGGCCGAAGCCATTTTTTTATTTTTTGGATTTATATTTTTCATTGCGGATTTTTGTATTTTTACATGTGCTCGGGAGCGCATACCACCTCGCCGAGGCCATTGTTAACAAAGTCCTGCGTGGCGGTGATGAAGTCGCCGTTAGGCCCATTCGGCACCATGTAATCGGTATCACACTCCACACCGTATTTCATGTAGTTGATTAGGCGGAAGCGGGTGGCGTCGGGAGCGGGCAACAGCATCGTGTGAATCGTCTGATGCAGACGTCGGACGTCGACCTCGTAGCGCTCGCGCAACGTCTTAATCTCCTGAGCCTGTGCCTCTACGACCGACTGGAGAATGTTCGCGTTCTCGGCAATCTGGTGGATGTTGAGCTTGGTCTCCGAGACTGGCTTCTTGTTCTTCAAGAGAATCCAATACTCAGAAGAACCAAACTGACTGGGGTAAACGCGGACGCCCTTGTCGTTATTGAATACCTCATTCATGATGTGGTCAGTCGACTGGTGTCCGCCGTAAATCGTCCCCATGTGAATGAACGCCTTCTGGAAGCGGGGCTCGCCCTCAATCGGAACGAAGTCGACGCGAATCACCTCGCCGATGCACAACACACTGGAGACGCATCCTCTGACGCGCGTCTCATCATACTCGCTGAGCATGCGGGGGACATAGAAGCCGAAGTAGGAAGTAGACATGTTGTTGTTGTTATTGATTGTGTTAGACTCGAGTGACATAAACATACCAGATAAAACAAGGTTTCAATTTTACCCATTTTTTTGTGTTATAACACAAAACGAACAACCCAATTATTTTATACCGCCATACAGTATAGGCGGCATAAAATGTTATTTCTCACAAACGATAAATTATTATCGTTATTTAAATCAAATGGCACACATAAACCCACCGTAAAGATAGGACAGCGTATAGTTCCGTTGGTGGAATATATGAAAACTAAAGACAAATTGACGGCTGCTGATGTAAAGCTTTTATTCGAAAACGTCCATAATCGAAATGAATACTTGACCCGATTCTATGAAACGTCGCTGAAAATTCCAGATTCGTTGGCTATTACCGATGCACCAATGAAGAATAAGCAGATGAATAATAACGCATTAGTCAAATATAAAAACGTAATTCGTAATATGTTTTATAAGGAAATTCTGAAAGATACAAAGTCGGGAATGGACAACAACCCGACGTTTTTTGATGTTATCGAAGACCTATATGTCCGCAATATAATTGACTATAAAATACTTACCCCGAGCGCCGTGCATTATATGAAGAATGGACGTTTAGGGAGCGTTTTCTCTTCGTTCTATTTCCGTGCGTCAATTATGAACCCATATTTAGTATATTCATTAAATCAGTCAGTTCTCCGAGGAACGCGCATTTTCACACCCACTCTTGGATGGTGTTCGTATTGTTATGGGTTTTTAGAGTGCCCTGGAGTCGTCGAGTATGTCGGAACCGACGTTATTACCAGTGTTTGTAAGAAAACTACACAGTTCGCTAGCGAGTATTATCCAAATAAATCTGTTAAAATATACAATAGCCCGTCGGAATCACTCCTCGCGTCAAAATTTGTTGACCAATATAGAAATCATTTTGATGTAGTGTTCTTTAGCCCGCCATATTATCGTCTCGAGATGTATCCTGGAACAAACCAGAGCACTACTAAATATAAAACATATGAGGAATGGTTGGCAGGATATTGGGAAAAGACAATCCAATTATGCCACCAAGTTCTCTCACCCGGTGGAAAGCTCTGTTACATTCTCTCTGGATATGGGAGTAATAATGAATTTAATTTGTTGAAAGATATGAATATGGTAACTATGAAGTATTTCAAGTTAAAAAGTCAACAGCCTATGTTTAATAAGAACGTCCATGTAACGGAACACAGGGAAACTGGCGAAACCATTATGATATTCATAAAATAATAGTTTGTATATGCATTACTTCTTGTTTAAGTCATCGATAATATCCATATACTTGAATGTAGAACGACTCGTCATACTCTTGTATTTGGCAGCGTCAGACTTTCTCAACTTAGAAATCGTATGAATATTCGGAATAATCACATTGGTCCAAATATCTGACTTATGTAACGTCTTCTTGTTTTCAGTTATAAGAATAAAAATATTCTCTGTAATCTCCTCAATTACTCCGGATTTGTCCGACTCTTCAGCGAATTTCATTACAAGCTCTTCTAGATAAATGATAATGTCAAGCACGTCGATTTCCGGCATTGCATCATTCTTCATTAAATTAATAATAAATGTAGTCATTGCCCGCCTCAAATCATTATTCTTCACACTTTCACAGAATCCATCATAATCCGTGTTTGGGTCAACAATGCGAATCTGATTAAATGAGTCCTTATACTTCGTAATTATGTCAGTGAGTTTCTCGCCGAATGCAGGGAACATAACAATAAGGTCCTTATATAACTTGGCATATAATGCCGAATAAAATACATTTGAGCTAACAATATCAAAGATGATATTAATTACCTTCTTCGTATCCTCTTCAACCTCCTTACTTTCCGATATAACCTGGTTGATAAGTTCAACTATAGTTTGATGTTGGGTATCAGCATTCTTATTTGAAAACTTATTCAGAGCGATTCGAATATCCTTGATAGTCTTCTCCGTTCCCTCTTTGACCTCCGCGATTTTTGTAACCTTGTGAGACCGCACCGCGCTCCAATCTTCGACCTTCTGTGGATACTGTCTGTTGTTGTTCTTTTGGACAGGTTTCTTGTTTACACCAGTATTATCACTGGCAGCATCTGTTACAGTAAGACTATCTGATAGCAATGTTAAAATCTTGGCAACATCTTCGGGAAGTTTCAACTTAAACCCATCATACACCTTACTCGTGAAATCGTTGATGGTGTAATATGTGGTCATGCTCGTCTATTCATTTATAACATAAAATGTTTATATTATTTATTAATGATATAAATAAATCTTGATACTTAGATTAGAATATGTCTTGGGAATCATTTAAATTAAACGAGGATTTAGCAAGGGGTATATATAGATTTGGGTTTGAGCAACCGACACCGATACAGGAAAAGGCTATACCTTCCATCATTGAAGGGCGCGACGTCATCGGGCAAGGACAGTCGGGAACTGGTAAGACTGGCTCCTTCACTATTGGTGCACTACAGAGAATCGATGTTTCGTCAAAGACCACACAGGCTCTGATTTTGGCGCCGACATTCGAGCTTGTTAAGCAGATTTCGACGGTTGTTTCGGCGATTGGTAGCGCCATGGATGGTTTGGTCGTGAAAACACTGGTTGGCGGAACATCCGTTACAGATGATTCTACGGATTTGCGTAATAACTGCCCGCACGTGGTTGTCGGAACGGCTGGGCGCGTATATGATATGATTCGTAGACGGTCTCTACTTACGGATAAGATTCGTATATTCGTTCTCGATGAGGCTGACGAGATGTTATCCAAGGGGTTCAAGGACCAAATGTATGATATTTTTAAGTTTCTAAGTGATAATGTGCAGGTTGCATTGTTCAGTGCGACTATGCCCGATGAAATGTTGGCACTGAGTGAGAAGTTCATGCGCGACCCAGTGCGCATTGTTATGAAGGCTGAAGAGCTTACTCTCGAGTGTATTCAGCAATATTATGTGGCGATGAATGACGACCAGTCTAAATACGATGCATTGAAGGATTTGTTCGCATTTCTGCAGTTATCGCAGTGTATTATTTACGTAAGCACGGTGAAGCGTGTAGAGGATTTATACAAGACTATGATGGCAGATGGATTTCCGGTTTGTTGCATCCATAGCTCTATGGATAAGTCCGAACGTGATAAGTCGCTCCAGAGTTTTCGAAAGGGTGCATACCGTGTTATGATTTCATCTGGCGTAACTGCGAGGGGCATCGATGTGCAGCAGGTGAGCACCGTCATTAATTTTGATATGACCCGGAGTTATGAGACGTATTTACACGCAATTGGTAGGTCTGGGCGATTCGGTCGCAAGGGTTTGGCCATTAATTTCGTTACGAAGCACGACATCGATTTTATGCGTAGACTTGAAAAACATTATAATATTTCAATTGATGAATTGCCGGCAAATTTTGATAAACTGATTTAGTAATATGCGTTCATACGCGCACTATATTATATCCAAAACATGTAAAATGTTCTCTATGAATTTAAAGGACATGTTACAACCCGCCAAACCCAAATCTGAGCCAAAGCCAACTGTGCTTCATCATGGATTTAAATTACCCATACACTACCTCAATGCAACCGATGTTCATGTATTATCGTCTCAAGTTAGCGAGGATTTGGAGCTATCTGGGTCCGATTTAAGCGGAAATATGTATTATCACATTCTAACGCCACAACACCAGTTTGCGAAGAATATGCAAGTGGAATGGTCGAAACACTATACGACTAATGTGCCTTTTCTACGCGATACACAACAAGTATTGAAATCTATGCCCGCCTATTTAGAGACTTCGAAATCGGACAAAATCAGTTGCGACAAGGTTTTGCAGATATGGAAGGATACAAAGAATGACGCGAACTTTTTAGAGAAGTATTCGTATGTGGAATGGGATTATTTCAAATACCTGAATGAATCTCCGCTCTTTCTGCAGACTGTTTCGGTAATTAATATGTCGTCTCCCATTCTGAGTTTCATTATACCGGTTATATTTTTCATATTTCCCTTTGTTCTCCTGAAAATACAGGGTGTTCCGATTACATTCACAACATATCTATCGGTTCTCAAGGATGTAGCCAAACACCATTTCATCGGCAATGTTTTGAATAACCTACAGTCAATCAGTTGGGACAAGTTGATGTATCTATTATTTACTACCGGCCTATACGTATTGCAAATTTACCAGAATTATAATTTGTGCGTGCGATACTATAAAAATATAAATCGCATGAATACTCAGTTGTCCGAAATGCACGAATACGTCGACCACTCGATTCAAAATATGCGTTTGTTTATTAGTCTCAATTCAGAATTGCCGACATATCGTGAGTTTTGCAATACTATACGTGACAAATGTGAAATCCTCACCGAATTAAAACAGGAGTTATCCAGTATAAAACCGTTTCGGGCAGGGTTCTCTAAAATATCCGAAATCGGATATATGTTGAAGTGTTATTATCGTCTCCATTCGAATGCTGAATATGATGACGTATTCCGTTACTCCATCGGATTTGAGGGATTTGTTAGTAACCTTACGGGCGTTTCAAATCGTATCGTTTTGGGCGACGTATCATTCGCCACATTTGATTCGGAGAACCGTTGTGAGTTCAAACAACAATATTACCCAGCGTATGTCGACGAAAAGTATGTTTGCAATGACTGTAATATCAAAGACAATATTTTAATCACCGGTCCAAATGCGTCCGGAAAAACAACCATATTGAAAACGACCGCTCTAAATATCATTTTCACACAGCAGTTTGGTGTTGGATTCTACAAGTCGTGCGTTCTCAAACCATACACTCACATCCATTCCTATTTGAATATACCTGACACGTCTGGTCGCGATAGTCTATTTCAAGCTGAGTCTAGGCGGTGCAAGGAAATTATAGATATTATTGATGCCCCTGAGAACAAGGAGTCGAGGCATTTCTGTATATATGATGAATTGTATTCGGGAACCAATCCAACGGAAGCTGTTAAATCGGCGCGCGCATTCTTATTATATTTGACTGCGAAGAACAACGTCGACTTTATGTTAACCACGCATTATGTGGCGCTTTGCAAGAAATTACGTGGTTCTCCCAGAATCGTAAATTATAAGATGGACGTTGATGTTGCGAGTGATGAACGGATAAAATACACATATAAGATGCGGAAGGGTATTTCAAAAATTAAGGGTGGAATATTGATTTTAGAGGAAATGCAATACCCCGCCGATATTATAGATATGATACGGAAGTTTAATTAAGCAGTAATACATATAAAAATACTAATTATATGTATAGTAAAATGGAGAGACTAAATAAACCAGTTAAAAAAATGCAGTCGAAAATAAAAGTACAGGGGAAGGAGAGTGTCTGGTATAATGAAACAACAGAAATTGAACCAGATGACGAAAAGTTCGAATCATTTCAGTATGACATCCTATTTACTGACATCGATAAGGAGAACCCTATACCCGTTATATTCGGCCAAATCAAGCACAAATACGAATCTCGAGGTATTTTATATTATCCTGTGTATTTTTTAAACAAACAGAATATAGCCAGTCAAATTGGTGTTCTCGAAATTAAAAAAGATGAAGTGCTCGACATTTATGAGGATGGTGAGCTCGTTCCGGATGTTAGCATGATTTTGCTATATAGCTTTGTAAATAAGGAATATTTAGAATCACTCGAGAAATCGAAACAAAACATGCAGAAAGTAATAGAAGAATATGAAAAGGAAGAAAAAGAAGAAGAAGAAGAGAACCTCAGTTCTGATTCTGAAGATAGTTTATTCCGTGTGAAAACTAAATCAAAACAGAAGACTGTTTCCAAAAAATCAATATTCTCCGCCGATATACATAAAAAGCAAGTGCCTACTCTACCCGAAGAAACTAAGGAGGACGCTAGTATAACTCGTAAGTCATACAACCTTGCACCTAGCGATGATTGGATTATCAAGCTTATGAAAAACAAGAATTATAAAATTCACGATACGAATAACTGCTTGTTCGATGTAGTCGTGAAGGCCTTCTCCGAAATTGGCGAAAAGATAACCGTAGACCAATTAAGAGAACTATTGGCAGAAGAGGTAACCGAAGAGATTTTTCAAAACGAGTGTCAACTACGCATCGAGTATGACAATATCCAAAATGAAACAGAAAGGACAATTGAGGCTTCCCGGAGAACATTGAACCTACTTAAAAAACGTATAAAAACTGTTGATATTAATGTCGACGAGAAACGCCGAATCATTGAAGAAGCGAAAAAGACGAAACAAACAATTGCTGACCTATCCAAGCAATCTCGTGATTATGCCAATTTTGTAAAGCGCAATTTGAGCCCAAATTTTAATGAAATGCAAGGCATCACCAATGTTGATAAGTATAAGGATTTTGTTCGGTCTCACAAATATTGCGCAGAAAAATGGTCTATAACCGCTCTAGAACACGCATTACACATGAAGTTTATCATCCTTTCCGAAGATGCATACAAGGACCAAGCGTATGATAGTGTGTTGGATTGCGGTAAGGATGATGAACGCACATTTGCACCGAATTTCTACATTATTGTATCACTTGCGCGATATAGGTATAACATAGTTTCATATAAAGATAAGAAACTTCTTATGTATAGGGAAATCCCATATGATGTTAAGATGATGATAATCAATAAATGTATGGAGATGAATGCCGGTAATTATAACTACATACAGGATTTTCGAAACCTGAAATCGCGTATGGGAATATCTTTAGATGAGGTCGAAGCCGAAGACGACAGAGACTATGGGGTCGAATATGACCGCGATGTTGTGTTTAATTTCAATTCTAGTTCTCAAGACAAAACTATGCCAGGTTTCGGGTGTGGGGAGAACATTCCCAATGACCAGATATTTCAGTATATTACACTGTCCGAGATTCCGGAATGGCGTAACAAACTCGACGACGCTTGGATGGCTCCATTCACAATGGATAGGCGGCGGTGGATATCTGTGGATAACGGCATCGAGGGTAGCAAATACTCGAAAACATACCCGGATTTTTCCATACTATTCTCACTGGATAGCGATAGTCCTATATCGAAAAACCCGGCTTTAGCCAAAATCGTTGGTGGTAAAGGTAAGCACGAATTGAAACCGCCAAATGTAAAACCGGATAGCGATTATTTTACAGAACGTAGTGTAACGACGAGACGCAATGCATTAGTTGCGAAATTCGAACAGAATCTTGACTTGCGAGATACACTACTTGCTACCAAGAATGCGACATTGAAACAGTTCACTCGTGGTAAAAAACCAATTGTTAGATACGATTTGATGCGTGTTAGGGATTATCTCGCAGGTAAAAGTATGAGATAATACTATAGATGAAATATACAAAAGATTCTGAAAATTTACAATCTTTTGTGAATGAAACCTTTAAAGATATTTATGTAGAACCGCTGAATCAATCAAAGCTGTTAGAAGTATATCAACATATGAATATGGCGAACACTGCATTTAAAACGGCGCGCATCGAGAGGAACACACAAATAGTATCCGATATCGACTATGCGCCGACGGAACTAATGCCTCATATAAGAAAATGCAGACACGTGCAATCCATTCAATTTCGATTAAAACGTCGACACGTGATATTAACTATACACTCAATGAAACCACTATCTTCCATACGAAATTATGTTAAGTGTGTGTTTACTTGGTTACATTTGGCGAGCAATTACGCTTGTTCCAAATGTTCTCGTAGTTTGAATATAAATTTATATTTGACAGACCATACTAAGACGTTACCTAGATTTGGTTCCGTTATTGGTCGTTCGAATGTAAATACGGCGTATACCACCCCTTGCGCTGAATCGACGGACATATGCATATTCCGTGAAGAAGAATGGTTTAAGGTTTTCATACACGAATCCTTCCATTGTCTCGGGCTGGATTTCTCTATAATGCAGAATACAAATGCCGATGCGCTGATTGGCACAATATTCAAGGTTAACGCCGACATTCGTCTATTCGAGACATATTGCGAGACATGGGCAGAAATTATACATTCGATGTTCCTCACATTTTTTTCGACGAAAATAAAGGATAATTATGGCATTATGGCTGGAAAATTAGACCGTATTTTGGAAACAGAAGCCAGGTTCTCCTTGTTCCAATGTGTTAAGGTTTTGGATTTTAATAATATGAAGTATAGTGACCTGTTCATGGAGAGTAAACGCCGACTGTATCGAGAAGATACACATGTATTGTCATATTATATTATAAAATCGCTACTTTTATTCAATAAAAATGAGTTCATTGATTGGTGTTCACAAAATAACAAGGTTCTCCTGGATTTCAATAAAACGTCGCACAACGTAGACAAATTTTGTGAACTGATTCGTTCGTTGTCTACCAATAAAGATTTCATGTTATCTGCACAGAGAATGGAACCATGGTTTATATATAATAAACTATCGAATACGCTCGCCCGCAAAACGCTACGCATGACTGTATTTGAATTGGAAAATTGAATGACATAAACTAGCCGTTAGATTATGGTATTAAAAGTTCAAAATGGGCATCCCTCATCTGAATCGTTACCTGTTAAATAACTGCTCCAATCAATCCATCGGCAAGAAGCACTTGAGCTCGTTTGCCGGAAAAACTATAGTAATTGATACAAGTATATACTTGTATAAATTCATTGGGTGTAATGCGCTAATGGAGAATATGTATTCGATGATTACTACTTTCCGATATTACGGGATAACACCCATATTCATCTTCGATGGCAAGCCTCCCGAGGAAAAGAAAGAATTACTGAAACAGAGATATATTGACAAGAAGGCAGCAGAGGCCAAATACAACGAGTTGAAACAGAAGCTAGAAACTGTTGCTCCAGACGAAAAGACGGAAATTGCAGTAGAACTAGACAAGCTAAGGATGCGTTTTATTCGTATCAAACGGGAGGATATCGACCAGGTAAAATCGTTGATGGAGTCATGTGGTGTCCAGTATTATGATGCTCCGGGAGAGGCGGACCATATGTGTGCGAAAATGGTAATCAACAAGCAAGCATGGGCTTGCATGAGCGACGACATGGACATGTTTGTGTATGGTTGCACGCGAGTTATGCGACACATCAGTCTGTTGAATCATACAGTTATATTTTATAATACTAATGGTATTCTGAGAGAACTACAAATCCATATGAAGCATTTCCGCGAGATTATGATTTTATCTGGCACGGATTATAATTTGAATGGACCTACAAATGATGTGAATAAGATGATGAAACAGTTTCGACAATTCAAACTTGATGAACCTGACGGCGACCGTATGTTTCGCGAATGGCTGAAAGAACAACCTGAGCACGAGTTTGACTACGACACGCTGTCTCGAGTATATGATATGTTTTACATCACAGACAAGAGCGAGATTGTGCCGTGTATTCGTTCGCCGAATCTTGACAGAATGAAGACGATTTTGAAACCATATGGGTTTGTATTTGTCTAGACATTAGGCTTAATTTATTTTTTTATTTATCCACCATTGTTTCTTTCGCGAGCACATGGATGACTTTCGGATAGTAAACCTCGCGGTCACTTCCTGCTAGTGACTGTCTTTGCATATCTAAGCATCTCTTAGAGAACTCAGAATCCGCGTTCTGGTAGTCTGGGTTCTCCTGTTTCCACTCCATTAGTTTTCCCATACTTTTATAGGACACTGTTTGAATGGCCTTTTGTAGCTTTGTGTCATCAGATTCTTTGTTCCACTTGTCTTCATCTTTTATGTACATAGTTTCCCGTTTTACGTCAGTACAGTGAATTGGACGCTCATTGACATCGAGCAATTTTAAATTATCAAGGAATATTTTAGAAATTCCAGCAACGAATCCGAGTTGTGCATTGTTCTCCAAATCTGCGTATGATATTTGAATTTTATTTACAAAATCTGTGAAATTAAATGCATCTTTGCATTGCTCGTTGAGAAACAGATTTATATTAAATTTGTTATTATTAACATTACCATTTATAGTTGTGTTATTAATTGATTTATTACATTCTAATGCCTTGTTCATAATATCAACTGTTTCCTTTTTGTGTTCAGTCGCTTGTTCTATTATAAAATTTCGTAGTTCTTTATTCTCGGTTAACAGTTTATTTACAACATCATATATATTGTCTGTTGGCATACAGACATCACATTTTTTCGAATGCGCCCAATAGCTGTTATATCGGTCATATACCTTTTTACACTTTGAACATTCGTATTTTTGCGGAATTTTTGGAAACTTATGTTTCCTGGTCTCAATGTGTTTTTCCCATAGAGATAATTTGCTGCATACATAGTCACATTTTTCACATCGAAATTCTGGTTTATTTGAACTTGCGGAAACATCTAATTTGCTGTTTTTGTGATGCTTAGCAGTCAATAAATGTCGGTCCCAATCATTTTTTCTTGAGCATTTTACGTCACATAGTTCGCATGTGCGGAATACGGAAACTTTTTCACCAGAAAACATCCAATAATATTGATTATATTTAGATATTAAAACTTCCTAAAATTCCGCAATCTCGAATATTATAAAAATATTATGCTGTCATTTTTTTAAATAAAAATACAAAATCAGACCATGATGCTAACACTTGTATTTTTCGATGAAAATCTATTTTTGCATATTTATTTTTGGACATTTTATAAATGTCCAATTTTCAAAACAACCTATTAATAATGTACCCCTTCCCAAGACTTTTAAGAGTTATTGATTTTCCTACTTAAAGAACAACCAGCTTACTTATCCACCATTGTTTCTTTCGCGAGCACATGGATGACTTTCGGATAGTAAACCTCGCGGTCACTTCCTGCCAGTGACTGTCTTTGCATATCTAAGCATCTCTTAGAGAACTCGGAATCCGCGTTCTGATAGTCTGGGTTCTCCTGTTTCCACTCCATTAGTTTTCCCATACTTTTATAGGACACTGTTTGAATTGCCTTTTGTAACTTGGTATCATCTGACTCCTTGTTCCACTTATCTTCATCTTTTATATACATGGTTTCTCGTTTAACGTCAGTGCAGTGAATCGGGCGCTCATTGACGTCGAGTTGTTTCAAGTTATCAAGGAATATCTTCGAAATCCCAGCAACGAATCCGAGTTGTGCATTGTTCTCCAAATCTTCATAGGATATTTGAATTTTATTTACAAAATCGGTGAAATTAAATGCGTCCTTACATTGCTCGTTGAGAAACAGATTTATATTGAATTTCTGATTGTTATTATTATTTACACTAGTATTTATAGTTGTATTAGTTGATGTAGTTTTACAACAATCTAATGCCTTGTTCATCAATTCGTTAGTCGACTTCGATTGTTCTACTAAGAAGTTTCGCAGTTCCTGATTGTCTGCCAGTAGTTTATTAATGATTGCAATATTATCAGACTCAACTAAACGAGGACCTAAACACCTTGACTCGTGATACCATAAGCTATTCCTAGCCGAATACTCTTTCCCACACTTTTTACAATCAAATGATTTCCCCAACAAATCCGTTCTATTTGTTCTATTTGTGTGCTTACGGGTGGATAAATGTTTGTTCCAATTTGATAAACATGAGCCTTTATAGTCACAATCTTTACAGTAAAAATCTTCGCCAACTTTTGCCAACATTTTGTTCTAAATGTTATATAGACATAGAACAGATTTGTTGGCGAGGATATTTTACGTAAAAAATATTATGCTAACAAACTTTTTAAATAAAAACCAAAATCAAAGCATTATGCTCTCAAACCATTTTTCAAGAAAATCGAGTTTTAGAGAGTTTCTTGCATATTTATTTTTGGACATTTTATAAATGTCCAATTTTCAAAACAACCTATTAATAATGTACCCCTTCCCAAGACTTTTAAGAGTTATTGATTTTCCTACTTAAAGAACAACCAGCTTACTTATCCACCATCGTTTCTTTTGCGAGCACATGGATGACTTTCGGATAATAAACCTCACGGTCACTTCCTGCCAGTGACTGTCTTTGCATATCTAAACATCTCTTAGAGAACTCGGAATCCGCGTTCTGATAATCTGGGTTCTCCTGTTTCCACTCCATCAGTTTTCCAATGCTCTTATAGGATACTGTTTGGATTGCCTTTTGTAGCTTAGTGTCATCTGACTCCTTATTCCATTTGTCTTCATCTTTTATATACATGGTTTCCCGTTTAACGTCAGTACAGTGAATCGGTCGCTCGTTAACGTCGAGTAATTTTAAATTATCAAGGAATATCTTCGAAATTCCAGCAACAAATCCGAGTTGTGCGTTGTTCTCCAAGTCAGCATAGGATATTTGAATTTTATTTACAAAATCAGTGAAATTAAATGCATCTTTGCATTGTTCGTTAAGAAACAGATTGATATTGAATTTCTGATTGTTATTAACGTTGGTATTGATAGTTGTATTATTTGTTGATGTCGGTTTACAACAGTCCAGTGCTTTATTCATCAATTCGTTAGTCGACTTCGATTGTTCCACCAAGAAATTTCGAAGTTCCTGATTGTCCGCTAGTAATTTATTAATGATTACAACATTATCAGACTCGACTGTTTGAGAAACAGCGCATCTTGACTCGTGATACCATAAGCTATTCCTCGCGGAATATGCCTTTCCACACTTTTTACATGCCGACGACTTTTGCGACAAATCTGTTCTATTTGTTCTATTTGTGTGCTTACGAGTGGATAAATGTTTGTTCCAATCGGCAGTTCGAGAGCATTTATAGTCACAGCTCTCACAGTTAAATTTAGTTACGACAATTGACGACATTTTTGTTCTAAAATGTTCTATATATATGGAACAGATTTATCGTAAGCAAGATTTTACGCAAAAAATATTATGCTAACAAATAATATTTTTAAAAATGGAAATCAAAGCATTGTGCTCACAACCGATTTTTTCGAAAAATTGGTTTTATAGAGTTTCTTGTATATTTATTTTTGGACATTTTAAAAATGTCCAATTTTCAAAACAACCTATTAATAATGTACCCATTCCCAAGACTTTTAAGAGTTATTGATTTTCCTACTTAAAGAACAACAATTACGCCATGCGTATTCTCATATTAGTGACGCCATCGGCATAGATATGAATATCACATATCTTTTCCATATTTTCGTATGCAATCTCATTGAATGCACGCAAAGCGGAATTACCAATTAACATATCGCGCAACACCTCCTCGACATCTTCCACATTTTCAACAATATCGGGCAAGCCCGAAGTCTTCACTGGTTTAGTTCCATATTTTGTTTGACCACGGTACAATCCATTACCATAAAAAATCTTGTCCATGAGTTGGTCAATCGGTTCGAATGCTTCTAGTTCCAAATCAGCAGGACCACAATCTCCACTTCCCGCATTCACACCATGTTCTTGGAATGCTTTACGCACTAGATACAAGAAACGCAAATCCGCACTTGGATTTACTTCGGAACTACTCATGAAATATGTATCTGGCTCCATCATGTTCGTTAAATATCTGAACCCAGACCTATTACCACAATCTTCACCGTGCTCATTACAATCATCAATCGTGCAAACGGTTTTGAGAACATCGGTGGAGGACACGTTTTTGACTTCATTGTCCTTGTAAAATGCCCTGCCATAATCGATTATTTTAGCCATGTATTTCGATTTAAACGTAACAGTCTCACTTCCATTATGATAAAAATATTTAATATATTTTCCAGGAGACGACTCATACAACAACACGTTATTATGGTGTAAATCATAATGAGTGAACGTCTTTGTCATAACAGCAAGAGGCATGTAAACCTGATATAAAATATACGGCAAATCTTTCAGTGTAAAATTACCCCATGTTTCGCCATATTGACTCGATGAATATAATAAATCACCGAACGTCTGCACATTATTAAAATGTTGAATCAATAGCGCAGCATATTTCGAATTATTACAAGCGTCTTCGTTAATTACAGTTTTGATATCATGATTATAATTGTTCAATCGCTTATACAATTCTAATGAATCCTTCAGTATATTCGTAGTCATGCGTTTTGTGTCGCGCGCATGCTGCCATGCTTGTTCGGACTCATAATAATATAGGCCGTATGTCTGAACAAAGCAAGGGAACCGATTGCCCATGCGATTCAAAAACATCCCAACTAGAAATTCGTATGCCAAATTGTCTGCGGTGGATTTGGTTGATGATTTGAGAACCGCATTTGCGGAATATCCGAGACGCTCATATTGTATGGATTTAACGAAACCGTTCGACGACGGGTTTCCTATGGCAATGACTGGTGGTTTGACAAACTCGAAATTAACGAACCCATTGAAGAAATCGAATATCTTTGCACGATTCTTACCTATAGCGTAACAGAAACCAGAATCACTACACATGGCCTTTAAGAATTCCGCTCTGCGTTTATACGTGGTTTTCTTCATAAATTTCTGAATTGTTGCAGCCTTTTGATTCTTGTTTGTCTTCCTTCGGACACTACAGTCAGATTTATTCATCTTAAATGTTCGACCTAAACGGCAAAATTGACGTTTTTCGCCATTTGCGTAAGAACAGCGCGGAGCTTTTTCACAAATTTCGGTGTCTAAACCTTTGCAACCAGAGACACATCGCGTCTTTGTCATATATACTGTATTGCGATTTTTATAAAACGGCTTAAAGATAAACGACATTAAACAAATATAATGCCAGGCGAAGAGGATACCGTTATTGGAATCGATTTGGGGACCACAAATTCGTGTGTCGCCGTTATGCGTGATGGACATGTCGAAATCATTGCAAACAGTCAGGGAAACCGCACCACACCTTCGTGGGTTGCGTTTGCTGATAGCGAGCGTCTTGTAGGCGACGCGGCCAAGAACCAAGTAACTAGTAATCTATTAAATACGATTTTTGACGTAAAGCGCTTGATTGGTCGCAAGTTTAATGACCCGGATGTTCAGAAGGAGCTCCCTAATCTTTCCTATAAGGTGGTTAGCGGAAAGAACGATTCGCCTGAGATTGTAATCGACGGCACTAATTATACGCCCGAGCAGATTAGCGCTATGATTCTTACATCAATGAAGGAAACTGCAGAGGCATTTCTGGGACACAAGGTGAGTCGCGCCGTCATCACCGTTCCGGCGTATTTCAATGATGCTCAGCGTCAGTCTACGAAGGATGCCGGGGCCATCGCTGGATTAAATGTAGAGAGAATCATCAATGAGCCAACTGCCGCCGCGCTGGCATATGGTCTAGACCAGAAGACTACTGGAGACAAGAATGTTCTCATTTTCGATTGTGGAGGAGGAACGCACGACGTATCTCTATTGCAGATTGACGATGGAGTGTTCGAGGTGAAGGCCACTGCGGGAGACACACATTTGGGCGGCGAGGATATCGACACAATGATTGTGGATTTTTTGAAGGAGGAGTTTCGCAAGAAGCATAAGAAGACTATCGAAAATCCAAGGGCAATTCGCCGATTGAGGACCGCCGCCGAACGTGCAAAGAGAACATTGAGCACGTCAACGAATGCCACGATTGAGATTGATGCGCTTATGGATTCGATTGATTTCAATACTGTGTTGACCCGTGCCAGATTCGATGATATTTGTGTAGGATTCTATAAGAAGGCAATGGAGCCGGTAACGAAGGTCCTTATGGATGCAAAGATTAGTAAGTCGCAGATTAACGAAATTGTTCTTGTAGGTGGAACGACTCGTATTCCTAAGCTACAGGAGGAGTTGAGTAAGTTTTTCAACGGCAAGGAGCTGTGCCGTTCGGTGAATCCGGATGAGTGTGTTGCGTATGGTGCAGCGGTTCAGGGCGACGTTTTGTGTGGAGGAACTACGAAACAGACACAGCAGATTCTTCTACTCGACGTTGCTCCTCTAAGTCTAGGAATCGAAACGGCCGGAAATGTCATGACTGTTCTAATCAAGCGAAATAGCACGATTCCTTGTAAGAAGGAGCAGGTATTTTCGACATATGCGGACAATCAGCCTGGTGCGAATATTTGTGTTTTTGAGGGAGAGCGCCAGTTCACACATGATAATAAGAAGTTGGGCGAGTTCGTTCTAGATGGAATACCACCTGCTCCTCGTGGAGTTCCTCAGATTAAGGTAACCTATGACATTGATGCAAACGGCATTCTCACTGTAAGCGCCAAGGTTGGTGAAGGAGCCGGAAAGTCTCTTACTATTAAAAATGATAAGGGTAGATTGAGCGAACAGGATATTGAGCGTATGATTAATGATGCGGAGAAGTATAAGGAAGAGGATATGAAGCGAAAGGAGCGCGTAGATGCAAAGAATCAGTATGAAGGCATGTTGTATGGAACCAAAAATGATATGGATAAGGTTCCCGAGTCATCGAGGGATGAGGCCAAGCGGTTTCTAGATGAGGAATTTGCGTGGTTAGAGAAGCAGAACGTGGACACAAGCGCCGATGAATTCAATCAGAAGATTGCCAGTTTTAATGAGAAAATGTCTTCGTTCAGTCCAAAGCAATATACCCCTAATCCGGATATTGCGGAGGTTGACTAATGATTATCATATGAATTTATAATTCAAATGATACTAATGTTTATCTTCCGATGCCCCATCCCCAATTCTGTGGTTTCTGCATTTATTTTATATTATATAAATAGATAATATATTTATATAGTTTTATTAACTATCTTCCGACACCCCAGTTTTGCATTTATATTATATAAATATATATTATTGGTCTAAATGTTTAACGGTCGGAAATCAATTGTGACAGATAATTTCCATTGTATCGCTCGATACCAATGTGAGTGAGATTGATAGAGATGTCAACCCAAATCTCGCCTCCCATCTTGCTCCACCTACTACAGAACATCCAATCCTCGGAATAGTAATGGTCATCCTCAACTCCACAATCGAATAGCGCGTAAGCATACTTGTTCTCCTCCGGACGAAGGAATGACACGTCATCCGTATACTTAGTCGAAGGGAATGCAATAAACATCTTATCAAAAACCTCACGTTTAATCATCATAAATCCTGTAGCAATGTGTCTCACCTTTCCTATGTTATTCTCAATCATTAATCCGGTAGGGAGCAAGTTCAAATTATAATTGAGTAGCTTGTGTTGAATCAAGTCCTTGTCAGTAATAAGATTCTTCAGCTGTGAAGCATTCTTCGCATCAATCCAAGTCTTTGTAATTCCCGTATCTGTGCTTAGCTTATCCCAGAAATAATTCTTGAGAGGATAAATGCCACCAATCAATCCCTTATCAGCGACAAGTAGCTTCATAATCGAAACCGGGTCCCAAATAATATCGGCATCGATAAAGAGAACGTGAGTAACCTCCTTGTCGCCCAGCGCTCGCGCAACTAAATTGTTGCGAGCCCTGGACACAAGGCTATCGTTTCGGCAAAATTCAACCTTTACTCGAATTCCTACCGAACTACACACATTCATAGTAGCAATTAGTGAGGTCACATACTCGATGAAACAAACTGCACCATAACACGGAGTTAGAAGGCATACATAAGGCTTGTTTTTCTCGACATACGTCTTAACAGTCTTCTCGAAGTCAGAACTCTCAACCGCCACTGTATTCTTGATGTTAGAATCCATTATGAATTATAATGCATATACTATTTAAGCTATTTACTATTAAATATATTTCTGCTTGTATTATGTTACAAGTTTTTTCTTGTAATATAATTTATTATGCTCGATTACATTTTTTTATTTTTTATTTATTACTTATTTAAATATTTACGCAGAAACGGCCGCCTCCTTGATGAAGTGGTGCTTCATGTAACGCTGGAGGTTGAAGTAGGTGAGCTCGTCGGCGGCAGTGAGCGCAAGGAGCTTGGAGAGGCTCGCATCGGGGTGAATCTTGCGTCCATTCTCCTTGTCCTGGAGACCCTTCTCGCGGATGTAGGCGTTAATCTCCTTGCTCACCTCAGTGCGCGCCATCTCGGTTCCAACGGTCTTTCCGAGGAACTTGGCAAGCTCGTCGCTGATACGGGTGGGCTTGACGAACCCAGAGGGCTGCCTGTTTCCAGAGGACTTCCTCTTCTTGGAGTTCTTCTGCGCGCTCTTGAGCTCGCGGGAGAAGACCTTCTCGAGGGTCTTGTAATCGCTCTTCATGGCAGCGAAGAGTCCAGCCATCTGCTGGAGCTTGGCACCGAACTCCTGAACCTTAACGGCAGTGGAGGACTCGACGGAAGCAGCGGCATCAACCTCAACGACGGCGGTAGTCGCAACGGGGGCGGGGGGCGCCGGGGGCGCAACCGCGGGGGCAGCGGCAGCCTTCTTAGGCGCACGAGGCTTAGCGGCGGCAACCTCGACCTGGGTCGGGGCGGCAGGGAGAGTGGCAGGGGTGGGGGTAGCGGATTGCTTATCGGACTTAGTGGCTCTGACCATTTCGGCTTATACTATGTTATACCTTTATTATTTAAGTAGTTTATACCATAAATATATTTATTATTGTATACAATGACATGATAACACGGAGTGCACTAAACATTTTTGATTCATAATATTATTTTTACATAAAATACGCGCCTATAGACTCATTAAATAAACAATCGAATCATGCAGCCATGGCATAGCAGTTCTCGCCTCCCGAGATACTAAAGTAATTACCGACAATATATGCATGACCGCTATATTTTTTAAATTATCATCGCGTCCAGTATAAATTAAATTCTCAAATGCTATGATACATATCTTCTGACATTCCTCATCGGTTAAATTCCGCTCTCTGGCATTATTCATAAAACTCAAATATCTATTCAATCGGAACTGAAATGGTTCGAAATAAGGACAAATTAAACGTTTCGTCTCATCTTCCATCTGCCCTCTATAATTCCATAGTTCTCTCACTCGCTTGAATAAATAAATATACTGTTCTCTATTCAATCGGGAGAACCAAGTCGACGATGTGTAGTTGCCTAAACGGTCGATTTCGTAAAATAGTTTTTCAATTCGTGCATCAGCAGTTTCATTTCGAAGTTCACGCAACCGATTGAACGTTTCAAACTCCATTTCGTCTAAAGATTTAGTCTTGGGTTTGTCGATGAGTGCATTTATATTACGGAGCGTTGCATCTCCAAAAGCATCGCGATTGTATGGATTTATCAGAGAACCTTGCGTCTCATTCATCATTGCCAGAGATTTTAGACTGAATCCATATATGAAGCCTTGTTTGTCTTTATAACTAAAGAAATCAACGTTCTCTATTTCTGTAATTGGCTCGAGTGTATAGAAGTCGGTGTCATTTACACATTTTTCTCTGTCTTTTGCCTTGAGCGCAGGACCTCTCATGTTTATCTTCGACAACACGGCATTTCGCCTAACTCGCGACTGACACTTTATCACATGTCGAATCATTGAAAAATTTCGTAGTATTCGCTCGATTAGTAGTGTCTTTGTTCCTGACACAAATAACCCATTCTCTCTTGCAATTCGTTTCAAGTCGGGGATTTTGTATTTTGACAGGTTGATGTTCTCTGCGAAATATCGTTTGTGGTCTAATGGCGCTTCCACTTTTGTGTTAGAATCTACAAATTTGGAAAAAGTCTGCATATACTCTCACTAGTTATACTATGTTTATATATTTTGTGTTGTAAAGTAAATCCAACACGGAACTTATTGCTAAAACACACGATTTATGGTGCGAACTCGATTTATTGTTCGGAAAATTGATTTAAAGGTTAGAGTGTTGTTATAGTATTCAATCAAGTCCTCTTCTGTTATAAAGATGTCTACTTTCACTCAGTCTAAGCCCGTTGTTCTCTCTGTTTCCGACTGGAATACCAGTGCCATCAAGTATATGCCGCCCAAGGTCAATGAAAAGGGAGGAAAGTCGATTAATGTTATTAGCAAGCAGACCAGTAGGTCGCTTCATTTCACTACTCCTCTTATGATGACCTGGGGAATCGCGGATTTCATTGATGATAAGGGAGAGTCCGATGGTAAGTTCAGCATCTCGCTCAATTTCCCGAATGATGAATACAAGACCCCCGCCACGACGGCGTTCCTAGATAAGCTCAAGGCGTTCGAGAATCAGATTTTGGATGATGCGGTGGCGAATTCCGAGCTTTGGTGGGGAGAGTCGATGTCGCGTGAGCTTTGCAAGCACACCTTCTTCCCGTTCCTCAAGTATAGCAAGAACAAGGATTCAAAGAAGATTGATTACACGAAGCCGCCCAGCATCCGCGCCAAGGTTCCTTGCTACAACGATAAGTGGGCAGTTGAGCTCTACGACACTAACTCCAACCTCATCTTCCCGAGCGAGGACCCGACGCAGACGCCGCCGGATTTCGTCCCCAAGCTCAGCAACATTGCTTGCGTTCTTCAGTGCGGAGGCATTTGGATTGGTGGAAAGGGTTGGGGTCTCACTTGGAAGATGGTGCAGGGAGTTGTCAAGCCGAGGGTGAGCGACAGCGTTTATGGAAAGTGCCATATCAATCTGTCTAGCGAGGATAAGGAGGCGCTTGAGAGCCAGCCTGCGGCCGTCGATGAGGATGCTGTGGAGGAGGAGAAGAAGGTAGTCGACACTACCGCCGAGGATAGTGACGAGGAGGTAGAGGCTACTCCCGCTCCTACTCCTGCGCCTTCGCCGGCTCCGGCAAAGAAGGTCGTCGTGAAGAAGGCAGCAGAGCCTGCTCCTGCTCCGGTTGCCGCAGAGGAGCCTGCCAAGAAGATGGTAATCAAGAAGAAGGTAGTTGCTGCCAAGTAAATAATCAAATCAAAAAAAATCAAGTTTAAAAATCAAGTCTAAAAAAATCAATAAAAATAAAATTATTTTTTATTGATTTCACCTAAATATTCGTTTCTTAGTTTTACGCAAATTTACATTGCGTTTCTTAGTTTTTCCACCAGATGCAAATTTGACTGCCGCAAATAATGCTGCAGCAGTCAACATAACACATGCAGTAGCAGTACACGCATTAAATTTTCCATTCTCGTTGCGAGTTATAGTTATAGATTTGCCTGCCATTAATTCGGCCTTAAATGATTCTATTGCAGCTTTATGCTCTTTCGGAGATTGCCAATAATCACCTCGCCAATATTTATACTCCGGCAATCCATGTTCGGCATTAGGAAATACCGTTTTTTTATAATAACGGCTAGTTGGAGAATCTGATTTTAAGTTATCTACTTCACTTAAAGGCAGTCTTCTGTTTCCGTCATATACGTCACCAAATGTTAATGTAGGACGATTGCTTCGAGTGCTACTGCTACTGCTACGACTACGACTACTACGAGTGCTCATTTTATATATTAATAATTAGAAAATAATGTAGAATTAAATAGCATCATCGTTGCCATATTTGCATTGTGGTAGTTATAATGCCAACCATGATATACACAAGTATCGGGATTGAACATACCCTCAATTGCCAAAAATGAACGATGAATCACGTCAGGCATTCGTTTGTTCAACATTTCGCATGCATATGTAAAAAATACATCCTCATTCAGCTTTAGTGGCCGACGTAAAAAGTCGCGATTGATATTTCGGAAAATCGCAGACGTATTAATCAGCGCATCCTGCCTATATTTTTCTATCGAATCAAATGTAATCTTATCGAGACAATCAATCATAGCCTGACGATTGCGAAGAGAAAACCCACCATTCACACCTTCATTGAATAGTGAAATATCCTTAGTATACCAATTTGCTCCGGCAAAATCATACTGCATAAAATATTCCGGAAACATCTTGAACATAATGCAATCCTTCTGAAAAATACAAATATTATCCGCCGGCAAACTTTTCCAGAAATTCATATCCATTAGTATTTTGTTATAGGAATCAACGCTTATGTTTGGCACGCTATTTGAATCGAAAAATATCATTTCGCTTTCAATCGGACTGAAGAAACAGTCGGGGTATCTCTGTGTAATTTGCTGACGGTGAAGGTTGCAACTCATTATCAATAAGTTCCAACCACAAGGATTCATGTAATACATAAAATTTTGTATAACTGCCTCCATCATCGCATCGTATCTAGGGTCGATGATGATAGCGAGTTTATTACTACCTCGCTTATGTTCTACGAAATATTCATGTGATGTTTTATTATGCAAAATAGCATTCTGGTAAATGGCAGCAGACGGAGTCATAGACCATATTCAAAAATACCTTTTAAGTATATTTGAACAATTAGCAAAATATGTTCGCTTATAGTATATGGGTAAAGTCGGCGGAGTAATAGGACTTTATAAAGATGGCGATGATAAAGTTAATTTGCTCGAGTTTCTGAAACACTCTAGTATTAAATATTTATCACAAGGAGGTAGCGGCACTGTATTTATTTTAGAATGCAATGATGACGCACCGGGCATTTATTATGGGTTTCGTCCAAATCAATTCGGTCTTAAAATAAAACGAATTATAATAAAATTGTGCGTTTTAAGAGATGATACTAAGACAATTAGTTATATATCCAAATTTTTGACTGATGTATCTCAATGGGAGTTTAGACGCGAATATGAGATGCAACAATCAATCGTAAAGTCAACTTGTAATTTTTTTGAGCCAAATGCGCCAACTATTTTATGTTATGACAATAATTTTGATATAGGTATTTTGCTAACGCAAAATTTAATTGGCGAACATACTCAACAATACTTAGAGTTTTTTCTTAATAGACGCGTTGGATTGTTGGCAATGGAACATATAGGCATAGATGCTCCGTCTTCCACGTTAAATCGTGACATGTTAATAGTAAAACGCGACAGAAAATTTCAACTAATATCTATGCATCTTTATGAAATTCTAATGCACATAAAACATGGATATATACAAAATGATTATCATGTAAAAAATTCACTTGTATGTAAAAACACAGATTATTTTGTTAGCGACGACACAAGCGAAAAATGGTATAGTGGACATCGCACGTTAGTGATTGACTACGGTCTTGCAAAACGCACAGGCGTAAAAGACAAGCAGCTTATAGAAAAAACAATGGCATTTATATACGCGCCTGATAGACGTGATATTTTAATTGACGTTATAGGCATTTTGAAAAATCATTGTTATAATGTCGACTGGATATATGAATTGTTAACTCAGCCGGATAGTCCTATACCAGAATACGTTTTCGAATTATTTTTTGCAAGGAACAGAGCAATTCAACAGGTTATAAAACGGACACGAGAAACCATTGCGCATGATTTTCCTGAAATTGGAGCAGACATAAATACTATAAAGGGTTATTTATCTAGAGATGAAACGGTTCTGCGTAGTAGACACTTGCTTGAAATACAAAATGCTCGCAAACATATACGCGAAATAAAAAATGGCCCTTTACTCGATTTTGTAAGAAAACATATTCAATCTTATACTGTAAAAAATAAATTGCCATCTCCTTTACCGTCTTGGTCCTCATCATCCTCATCCTCATCTTCATCATCTGATGATGGTTCAGCAGCTAGGGCGGTTCCTATAACAAAAAAAGCGATTGCACGTCCACTCGTTACAAAGGCACCGGTCACTCTCGCCAAAAGTAACGCTGCGATTCCTTCCGCCATCAAACAGGAAATATCCGGCGAGATACGCAAACGGGTATCATCTTCATCTTCATCTTCTGACTCTAGTGGCGGCGGAGGAGAGTATCTCCGTTTCCTCGAATCGATAACATCAATTGATTTAAACCAGTTAATAGAAGAGTCATGTTTTGGAATTATTGTAGTCGTTTATATGACAGGCAAATATGAAAAGACAGATGTGGAACGTTCCTTTCAAACGCTAAGTTTAGGTTTAGATAACTCACATCCCAGTTATTCTATAATAAAACGACAATCGCCACCAAGAACACTCAAAAAAGAGTCACGCAGAAAGCGACGGTCGTTCACTCATAAATCACGCGCTAAAGCTAATATCTAATACAACGTCACCTCTCGTTGATACGTCATACACATTCTTTGGTTTAATTCGAGATATTCCAACTCCTACGAACGCAATTTGTTGTCGATTCATTATCTTCAGTTCTTTTGGTTGAAATGAGAATTCACGCCCGCCAATGAGAACATTGACAGCATCCACAATCAATAAGTCATATATATTGTATTGTAATGAAACTATAAGGTTGTTCATTTCATCGATTTTTACGTGGTCAGGTAATATTGGGTTGCATTTGACATACAAGTCGCTACCCGAATTGTCGTATACAAGTTCATGATGCCAAAGTGGTATCAGATATGTTTGTTCATTTACTACCAATTTATACAAGTTATCTAGCATCAAATCTTCTAACGAAGGATTCAATATGATACGTTCGTCAGTGCTTGTCTTTGCTATTAATATTCTCTTCATTTCATTTATCAGTATATCTGGTATATGTAATATATCCTTATTAGATACTAACAGTTTGTATATATCAATTAATATCTGTTTGTCTATGGTCTCTATAAATTTAACAGCCTTTTCTTCACATAATTGTGTCAGCTTGTTTACTATTATATGAACAATCGGTGAATTGTTATGCAAAAACTCTTTCAATAAATCGACATATGTCTGGTTCTCTGGAGGTTTGTTATTATGTGATAGGAATTGATATGCTTCGTGTATTTGTCGAAACTGGTCGTTTGCATCTTGTGATTTGTTTTTGTCTGGGTGATACATGAGAGCTTTTATTCGATATTGCTTTTTCAATATCTCCGGAGTTATCACAACGTACTTGTCTATATCTAGCGCTAAGCGAGCCATCTCATTATTCATAATGGTATATCTTAGTTATAAAATAAAACAAAATACTTTCTAAGTGATAAATTGGTCGATAGTTATTATTATAGTATTTCAAGAACATATAGCATCTATCGAGTATATCAGATACATCTGCGTCGCGCATTTTTTCATTTTGAATGAAGTAGTATAAGATATACCAAATGCATTCCGTTATATCCAAATTGTAAATCAACATATCGTATATTGCATCGCGAAACCCTACAAATGACAGTTTATTATGATTCTTCATTTCTTCGATGACGTTATCACATATTACATTAAATATATCCTTTGGTATTTTTCCATCCTTTATTATGGCAAATGATTTGACTTCTTTACAGTTTACAATCTCATTCACATTGATTGTATTTAAAATATTGCCATTTGTATTATTATTAGGTCTATTTATAAAGTCGTAATCAAAACGACTATTGGTTATCATTGAATATTGTTTGTGTGTAGGTCTACGTAAGCTTATAATGTTACATGACTGAATTATATTGTTAGGTATAAAACTTACGTGTTCAGTTATAATAATAAATCGAATACATATACTTGCGCTATGCTGTTGCATATAACTATAGAAAATGTCTAGTAATTCCGCGTGTATCATATGAAAGTTCTTACATGCAATGATGCCACTCTTATCATTTTTTACAGTTATTATATCTACAATCTGCATATAAACGTCCCTCCATAATATCTTTGAATTACATCCCAGCATCGCCATATCCACTTCATAATGAACGTCGCTAATATGGTATGTATAATCTTGTTTTTCAGTTTGAGTTGTTATTTTTTTATCGTATTTTAGATTGGAGGCACTATATTTTTGCAATATGTTGAGTGCTTGCGAATACTTGCCGATTCCCGTAGGACCATATATTATCATGTTTCCGAATTCAGCTATAGTCTTTGGTAGGTTGTCATATACTATTTTTAATTCTGGATGTAGATTGTTCTCCTTAATCGAGTCTATATAATCTTCATAATGTGATTCGTAAAATTTCATTATGTAATAAAAGAACTAAAACTTTAAGTTCTAATATGATTGATATACAATCGACGCTAGCATTACCTCAATAATTGAAACCAACAATAGTAATGGGGTGGCATATGACGGCATGAATTCTAATTTATCCATTATCGGTTTGATAAATTCTATGTTCAGTTTGAAGCCAAATACGGCTATAATTCCAAATAATATAGTTGTTATACATATAAATATTTTTGCACTATTCAATAATTTAGTTTTTGATTTGCTTTTTTTCATCTTCTTATTACCTTTGTTATTCGTAATTAGTTTGATAGATGACAAGTGTAATATTATTGGAATAACCAGTATGTATTTTAAATAAGGCATTATATTAAATTTATTTGCCGTGATTGTATTGAATAGTTCTCCCAAAGATTTGATAATTTCTGAATCGCTTATAAATTTCGGAGTTACTTCAAAGTTATATAGTTCAGAAATAAGTCCATACGCAAATAAGATGGATATGTAGAATGAACCGATTAACATTACCCATTCTAATTTATCGTTAAATAGATAGACGCAAAAGAATAATTGCGCTATTAACGCATAATATAACATAAATTTTCTTAATTCTATTTGCTGCATATATTCTATTCGTATATATTTATCTTATACGTATCGCATATCCATTGTATCAACGTTTCTTCTTTACAGTAAGTAAAACTCTCTTTGAATTTTTTTATATTGTAAAATTCTGGTTTGGCCATGTTATCGCGCTTGTAATATACATATGCTCCGTATTTTCCAGTTCGGACACTAAGTTCATTGTTCAGAACACGTAATATATTACTATCCGTAGTTTTGGTTGTTACCAGTAACGGTCTTACATCATCGAGAGTTATTTCTAAAAATGGTTTTTTAATACAGCTGATGCCTTTCTTGTCGGATCCCCATTTTGCAAATACTCCAAAGCGGCCATTAGCAATCGACAATTCATGGCCCTCCCATTCTCCAATGATTCGTTCTTTTACTTGCGCTAACTCGCCAACAGTATAATCGCCTGATTTTAATTTGTCTACGTCGAATGCCATATCTCGATTTACCGATTTAAGAGAGGATGTGGCATTATCTCGGAGAACCGGACCATTCTTTGTAAATATAATGTCATGAGTATCATCCACTTTGTAGGATGCCTTTTTTACGGGCACAATCATGGATTGTATTGCAGTGTCGCAATCCCGACAAATTTCGTGCCAGTTCTCCTTCGTAGCTTTATCAAGCGTCGTCTCCATATTACTCGTGTAATTGTAAGAGAATAATATGTCAAAATGTAACACCAAAAACTCAGATATCATTACGCCAATAGGCTCTATAATTAATTTGTCTCTTTCATTGCCTATGTTCTTCTCAACCTCCGTTTTCGTAATATGATTACCTGTTAGTTTATATTCAGCGAACAACATTTTTTCTCCTTCTATGTCTCGTTTTTTTACATATCCTCGGTCTTGTATTGTATCCACAATCGATGCAAATGTAGATGGTCGACCTATTCCCATATCTTCTAGTTTTCGTATTAAGCTAGCTTCTGTGTAATGTGAATGCTTATTATGAAACACTGGACGTGATTCTATCGAATTATAGGAAACAATTGGTGATGCAAGGGATTTCAAATAATGTAACAAGCCATTTCCCTCACTCGCGTCGTCGATTTTGTCGGCTACTATCCTCCAACCAGAGAACATTGGTATTTCTATAACACGTGTATAGTGCAATGATTCTGGCGCGGTGATTCTACACTCGACCAGCGACGCCTTATAATCTGACATACAACTTTCTATAGTATTTCTCCATAGTAGCTTATATAACGATACTATTTTACCTTCATACTTTCCAACCAACTCTGTCATATCAATATGGGTTACGCGAATCGCTTCGTGCGGATTTTTCTCGTTTTTGTTCTCTAACTTCACCAAATCGCCTATAAATTTATCTCCATATGTCTTCGATATATGAGAACCTGCTACTTCTAAGAACTCTTTTGAATATTTATTGTTCTCTGTTCTCATGTATGTTATGTGACCGTCCTGATATAGCACTTGACATAGAGCCATTGTGTCTTTCGGAGATAGACGCAGATTATTGCTGGCGAGTTGTAACAAAGCAGATGTGTTTAATGGTGTCGATGGACCTTTCACCGACTCCTTGGGAGAACCTATACTCAAATTATGAGAAAACCCACTTGATTTTGATAGAAATCCACTTACCTCGTTTTCGTCAAGTTCTCTGGAAAGGCTAAATTCTAAATTTCTCGAAAAGAAACGAGCAACCGTTTTGTATGTTTTACTAATGCCGACTCCATTTTTTTTATCCATTTCGTTTTCATATACGAGTCTAAGTGCCGGTGACTGGCATCTACCTGCAGACAATCCATTATCCTTGTTATTATATAGGTATTTCCACAACACCGGCGAAACACGGAAACCGACCAATATATCGAGAACCTGTCGTGCAAACTGCGCGTGAACTAAGTTAATATCAATGGTTTTCATATTTTGTAGTGCCTTCTTTATTGCGGATTCCGTTATTTCGTGAAATAATATTCGATGCGTAGAACACACCGGTAAGTCGAATGTGTCACAAATGTGCCATGCAATTGCCTCACCTTCGCGGTCATCATCGGTAGCCAATATTATATTTGATTTCGGAAACATTCCGATTATGTCGCGTAGTCTGTCTACGTGTTCTTGTTTACTTGGTATTATAGAGAACTTTGGTGCATAATTGTTGGTAATGTCAATCGATTTTAGTCCGTCGATTGTTCTGATGTGACCATTGCTTGCAACACACTTATATTGAGAACCTAAGAAACTCTCTATTTTGTCACACTTTGATGGCGATTCTAATATCAATAACCATTCGGCTTCTCCCTTTTCAAATGTTTTTTTGGTTTTAATGCAGTTAACCTTCTTCCGGGGCGGCATTACTATATACTTGTATATAATAATGTTTTTGTATGGTTTATTTGCGAGCAATCTTCGTTTCTATATAATTAAATAATTTTAACATAGGCATGTCGTGTCGCTCACGAGCCATCGAATCTACTGCTTTCATATTAATATTTATAAAATTTGTGTTGTTTATAAACAACCATGCATTATATAATACAAAAAGCGCCAATGTAAATATTACATCTTCATGTTTAATTGTATTATTACGCATGTAATAAAGTGGCAATAACTTTGTTATTATAACTACCATAAAAAAATATAAAACTGACTTTACACTAGCATTCTTGTATATTAAAAGCATAAGTACTCCTATATTTTCTATTATTCCGATTATAAATGCAAACTTTGGACTAAATGTTGTAAATTTTACAACGTATGCGATAAACCATATAAGAATCCAATACGAAAATATGAAATCTAAACGCATTATATATAATATGCATACATATTTGCGACGTCAACTCATTAAAAATACTTATATTACAATGTAAAGACATTTTTATTTGTTTATACATACAAATGAGTAACGAGTTGGAAACAATCGAACGTATATACGGAAATATTGGAGTGCCGGTATTAATATTTTCAACATTTGTAGGATTTTCTTCTGGTATTATGGGAGAACTATGTCATTCTGATAAATACGACCGCAATTCAGCAGTTACGTCCTTTGTAAATATAACTGGTTGTACCTTTTTGGGAGTATTTACCGGATTTTACTGGCCGTTTGCTATGCCATTATTGAGCCTAGGCGCAATCTATAATAAATTTACATATAAATCGCCGAAGCAGTTAACAAACAAATAAATTCGATAATAACTTACTTAAACCACATATTGTTTTATAATATATAATGATTATACCGATTTCTAATGAAATACTTGACACCTTTCAACTAAAAAATCACGAATACTTGGTTACTTCTGACTATTATGTAAATAAATCTGGCGACCAAGAATATCGTTTGTATTCATATTTATCTACATTTTTTAATAATTCGGTAATATTGGATGTTGGAACTCTCACCGGCAGAAGCGCTGTCGCCCTGTCGCATAATAATTCAAATCAAGTAATTAGTTATGATATTAATGATTATATTGATGATATTAACCACAAACTGTTTACAAAGAGTAATATTAAGTTCCATTTGAAGGACGTGTTTGAGGATTTAACAGAGGATTTTGTAAAGAAACTCTCAATTGTTATGATTGATGTCGATCACTATGAAACCTTCGAACGACAACTGATTGATAAGCTGAAAGAGCTGAAGTTTAGTGGAATAATTATATTGGATGATATAACTAGACACCCTGACCCAAAGGTTAAGGAATGTATGCAACGATTGTGGGATGGACTAACGGACGAAAAGTATGACTTTACTAAATATGCGCATTGGTCTGGAACAGGAGTTATATTAATAAATACTGATATACAGTTTAAATTTGTTTGATTTAGGACAATTATCTTTATACAATATATAATGTCCTCTCGATGCCGAAATGGAACCAGGCGCTGCCCGCCTAAAACTGGTAAATGTCACTCTGTTAATAATAAGACCGTTAAGAGTAGGTCTCCTCCGCCCGCAAAACGTCCAGTTTCATTCATTGAGTTCTGCAAAATAGCCGCCGAGTTATATGGGGTGAAATATAGTTTCTGTCGTTCAAATGGCAGAATGCGCATGATTTACTATGGAGCGAAAGACAAGAGCAACATCATTTACCCTAAAAAACTGGAAATGATTGGAACGCCTGCCGACGAATATATTACGAGACGCCCCTTTAATAAGATGGCCGTTAAGAGTAAGACGGGCATAACCGCAAATGTTATAGTCAGATAATAAATTGTAAACCTATATAGACACATGTATGTATAATTATATGCATGTATCAGATAATAGTAGAAAACGGACAGTTTGAGTTCTATGAATTAGATTCACTTATTCCAGAGCGAGATAATGAGTCATTCAAAAATATCCAAATGAAAACTTCTAAAATGTTCTCATCGGATGTAGTTGATAAGTCGGGAACGTTGATGTATTCGTATATCCGCTCTGGTGAAATAATTCCTGGCGTGCTTATTCTAAATGGGAATAGGACGTATGGCAAAACAGAGAACGGAAAGAGGAACCTATATAAATGTATCCCTGATAATCGAGAACTTCCCGCATTCTTGGTTCCATATGACATTAAATTGGGGTTCTCTAAGGATGTAAAAAATAAATACGTTGTAATTCGATTCGAGCACTGGAATGATAAACACCCGAGGGGTATGATTTTGGAAACGATTGGTGATGTGAACGTAATGGACGCATATTACGAATATAAATTGTATTGTAAGGATATCCATGATTCGATTGCTTTATTTACAGGCAAAATGAGAGAACTAATTAAATTAAATGGCAACATTGTTAGTCGTATAATAGAAAATCCAAAATACAACATTGAGGACCGTCAGGATGTTCTTGTTTATTCGATTGACCCACATGGTTGTACTGACATAGATGACGCATTCAGCATTCAGCAGGATGGAGATGGTTATAAAGTAAGTATCTATATTGCAAATGTATTTGTGTTTATGGAAGAGCTCAAATTATGGGACCAGATTGAACATAGAGTATCGACTATCTATCTGCCCGATAAGAAGAGAACAATGCTTCCCGCGGTTTTATCTGAAAATCTATGCAGTCTACTCGAAAAACAAACGCGGGTTGCATTTTGTATGGACGTATATTTGGATTCGAATGGACAGCTTATATCTAAACCTGAATTTAAAAATGTCTCAATTAAAGTCCATTCTAATTTTGCATATGAAGAACCCAAACTACTTTCTAATAAAAACTATAAACTCATACTCGAACTTACCAAGAAAATTAAGCCTGACATAAACGATAGTCATGACTTAGTCGAATACTGGATGATTTTTATGAACAGTAAGTGTGGCGAACAACTCGCACTAATTCAAAATGGAATTTTTAGAACCGCTATTATAAAAGAGAACACAGACAATAAGATGAGTAGAATTATACGTAATTGGAACGATGTATCTTGCAAATATGTTGTGTTCTCTAACACCGAGAATATTAGTCACCAACTTCTTAAGGCAGATTCATATGTTCATATCACTAGCCCAATCCGACGATTGGTGGATTTATTGAACCAGACCATTTTCATTTGTCATATGAATATTTCAGAAATTAGCGAAAGCGCATCCAAATTTGTAAATGATTGGACGCGCAAAATCGAATACGTAAATAAGAAAACTAAGTCTATACGTAAGGTCCAAACTGATTGCGATTTAATGACCATGTGCTATAATAACCCGGATATAGTTGCCGCCATACATCCTGGTGTGGTTTTTGACCAAGTAATAGACAAGGACGGAATGTTTAAATATTCGATATACTTGCATGATTTGAGAACATTTGGAAAGATAATAACCGATTTAAATATAAGTATTTATTCAGATGCAAATTTCAAATTATATTATTTTGGAGATGAATATGATAGTAAACGAAAAGTAAAGTTTCAAATTATATAATGCTAAATTATATATGGTTCTTAAACTAGAAATAACAACTGATAATTTAGAATTGCCGACGTGCAAGGTGAATGTGCGACGCGATTCGAGAAAATCTAGATTTTGCTATCGCAGATTGAGTCGTCGGAGTGGTGTTTTAAGTCGTAAAAAAAATGGTCGAATGCGTAGAACAATACGCAATAACAACGTCCCAATGCGCATCACGTAGCCGTGCAAATTATCGTATCAAATAAAAAATGGTTTCATTAAACTAAATGAAACTATTTTTATAGTATTTTTTTGATGTTTATGTTTAACAACCTAATACCCTTTAAGGGAGGGGTCTTAGGGGAACCGTAGGTTCCCTTACAACTTAGAATAGGGTAATGGTTTGATTGTTGTGGTCGAAAGTGCCGATAGAGGAGATATCGTTGTCGTTGTTGATAGAGTCGTGTCGATAAAGGTTGAAAAGATTGTCAATAAGATAGGTCTGACCATT
>Ga0209596_1000023_pt1 | contig 146041 bp, 140 predicted proteins | sample M_130807_MF_Meta_FD_187314 | JGI IMG/M metagenome (GOLD analysis project Ga0209596, IMG submission 187314) | Freshwater microbial communities from Lake Montjoie, Canada to study carbon cycling - M_130807_MF_MetaG (SPAdes) (version 2) | ecosystem: Environmental > Aquatic > Freshwater > Lake...
GCTTAACCCTTATTTCGCTTCGCTTATCCCTCCTTTTTACCTCGCTTCTCTCGGAGGATAAGAGAACAAAGTTCCGCTACGCTTAACCCTTATTTCGCTTCGCTTATCCCTCCTTTTTACCTCGCTTCTCTCGGAGGATAAGAGAACAAAGTTCCGCTACGCTTAACCCTTATTTCGCTTCGCTTATCCCTCCTTTTTACCTCGCTTCTCTCGGAGGATAAGAGAACAAAGTTCCGCTACGCTTAACCCTTATTTCGCTTCGCTTATCCCTCCTTTTTACCTCGCTTTGCTCGGAGGCGACGTAAAAGAAACAAAATACTAAGGGAAGGGGTCATAGGGGAAACCGTAGGTTTCCCCTACCTTAGTTGGGTTCGCGTGCTATTAAAAAACCGGTCTTTTCCAATCTTTGCCCCCGCATTCATCAAATTGGGGTGAACACCCTGGACAAATGTTGGCTTGTCAAACAAATGGCGATAAGGTTGGTCAACAGGTCTGGAAACCACATTGACTTTATATAAATCACTGTCACTACTTGGAACATAGACATTTTGCGAGGCGTGCTGCGCAGCCATTGTCTGGTTTCGTAGCACAGTTTCAGTATCCACATTGCGAGCATATCCCTTGAAAGGGGCATTTCGCGTTGCGGGATTAAAATTCATTTCCACGATATGTTCAAATTGGGGTTTAATGGGAACTGTGGGTGCAGGATTGGAGTTTTTCGCCATAATGGGCATCAAACTGTATTTGGTAGATACGGGTCTAAAAGAAAAATTCGGCTCCAATGGGTAGTCGGAAAATTGCCGGCTTTTGATTCGGTCATTTATTTCATCCAATCGTTCATGTTGTCCTACAATTAATTCTCTATGCACTCCTTCAATTAATCCTGATTTTGAAAACATTGTATATATATATATATATATTCGCTAAACTTATTTCTCTTAATGGAAAGGAAGGGGATTCGCAAAGCGACCACATAAGAGAAGCCTATTATTTTGATAAAATCACCTTATAAAACTCCGTCACGGTTGGGTTCGTTTTGATTTTCTGCGGATTGAAACCGCTTAAATAAAGCCCTTCCAAACTCCGAACACGACTTAAACCCACATAGCTTTGGCCATACTCGAATACATTGGACCCCAAATCCATCTCTGCAATATCCAATGTAATTCCTTGTGATTTATGAATCGTAAATGCCCACGCTAATCGCAGCGGCAACTGTTCAATTCCAATTCTTGGATAATCTCCGTGCTGATACACTTTGGGCGTAATTTGCATTGTGATTCCATTCAAGAATCGGACCATTGGATAAGTCGTGCCTTGAACAAAATCCACAATGACGCCTTGTGACCCATTGCATATACCCGCATCAATATCCAGGTTTGCCAAACACATAACGAGCGCACCTTTCTTCAACTTCAGTTCCTTATTGACCTTGCAATTCTCCATCAAAAGTTCCAATTGTTGGTCGACTTCTTCGCGCGACAAATCCGCGCACCGAATCAAAAGCTCTGGTTGTATAGGTTTTCCAGATTCCGCGTAGGTCTGCATATTCACGTGTTTTGCAAAATTATACGTCTGTTCGTCGTCTTTGAGACGCATATACATAATCTGGTTCACGCGGTCCGCATCCGCATTTTTGGGAAACAATTTGGTAGGAATGATGCCGGTGCCATTGTCCACATATTTGGCTACGGTGCGTTGTTTTAATAAGTCCGCGGATTCTTCCGAAATGACGCCTTGCCTCACCTCATCCAGAACTTTGATATAGGTCGGGTCTTTTTGCCGATAAAGTGTTTTCAAAACAACATGATTCTCTCTTGAAAATGTGGAAAACCAATCAGATGATTGGAAACAAAACATGGTAGTTTCGGGTTCGGTGTATCGGCCGACGGGTGGCAATTGGTAGAAATCACCAATGAAAATCACCTGTATACCGCCAAATTGTTTGAAATGGTTTCGGCGGATAGTTTGACCGATTTTATTTAGGGCGTCGAATATTTTTACGGACATCATTGAAACCTCATCAATAATTAGAACGCGCGTTGTCTTCCAGTTTGTATTGGCTTTGCGGTTCTTTACGGCTTTCTCGACAATTTCGTGAATTTCGCCGGTGCCAAGCCCGATTCCGCTCCATGAATGAATGGTTTTGGCGCAACAATTTAACAGGACGGATGCGCAACCGGTGAGACCGCATACCGCATGCTTAATTTCGCGTTGCTCCAAATCTAATTTGATAGTCTTAATTAAATACGATTTTCCAGTTCCGCCGGGGCCGGTAATGAAAACATTGTGACCTTGCTGATATCGTTCAAATGCGTGTTTTTGTTCGGGGGACAAGTCATCCATTGGCTTAGGGTTAGGGTCGCCCGTCGGCTTATCCATTGGCTTAAGGTCTCCGCCAACTTCTTGCTTATAAGCAAACTTAGACAAATCTAATGGTTTTACAATTGTCTTTATGTTCATATATTCAGTAGCTTCTGCCTCTGTTTTAAATTTTTTATATTCGGCTCCACTAAACCCATCAATTTGTTTGTTGCATTCTTCCCATGATGTATAAACACCTGGCTCAATTCCTTTTTTTACTGCATAATACGACATGATTTTTTATATATTAATGTATACTAATATATAAGTTTTAATTCAATTTTACAAATTATTTTTTAACCCCCTATATTTTTACACATCGTCCCTTGTTATTTCGCACAGTTCCTGGTTTACATATTTTACGACAACGACCAGTAGCATAATTTAATTCTTTTCCTGCTGGACAAACCTTACGTGTTGTAGAAGATAACTGGTTTCCAATTCGGTCTATCATTCCATTCATACTGAAATCAGATTCAGATTCTAACTCAACTACTTTGATTTTTTTGCATTTTTGTTTTTCATCTCGATAATGATTTGGCGGGCACACTTTGCGACAACGTTTTGTTGCGGGATTTAATTCTTGACCTTCAGGGCATGTTTTTACAACAGGACTAAGGCCTGGACTAAGGCCTAGACTAAGGCCTGGACTAAGGCCTGGACTAACCGCAGTAAGAACAACTGGTTTTGCAATATCCACAATTTTACCATCTACAATGTTTTTACCAAGACGCACCAATACTCCTGTATTTTTAAGAATTTGAAAATACCAAGTAGCATATTGATGCATTTTAAAGTCAGTTCTTCTATCAACATTTGGATGAAACATTCGATTAAATAATTTACTATATCGAGTATATTCATCTTCTGACAACGCACCTTTATCATAAAAACAATTAATCATATGGTTCATAGTAAATCCAAGGGCATAGATGTCTGTATTAATAAGTAGTTTTTCAACAATCAATGGATAATTTTGTCCAGTATAATGTCTTAATCCGTCAAAAACACTTTCTATAAATAATTGTTGGTCAAACGGTTCCAATCGATTTTCCATATATCGAAAAGTGGTTCTAAATGATGTTGGTTTAATATTATACGAATTTGGAATGTTTCTTCTTGCTGACAATAATCCAATAAAATCAACTTCAGCTTTGTCTAAGCGTCGTTCAGTTATATTTTGTAAATAATAGTCTTCGGAATAATTTAAAAATCCAAATTCAAGTGGATATGACCAATGAAAGTTTTCATGGTTTGTTTCATCTAGAATTCTCAAAGACAAAACACTTTTTTTCTCCGCCAATCCAAAATCAATAAAATTGAAACGGTATGTGGCCGGGTCAAATACAATATTTTGCGGTTTGATATCATGATGCAACAAGTCATTCATTAAAAAAACCCGAAGTCCTTCAAACAAGTTGAATGCATTTAAAAAAAACAAATCTGTTTGTTGTCTGGGATTTGGTGCCAAATATCCATCTAGATAGAGTTTTGTAAATTTATCTAAATCATAACCTCCATCATTGTAAATAAGAAGTTTATAGTTGTTAATGTTTGGGTCTTTTTCAAATAAATTACATTCACCGGGGGTCATTTCACGTGCTGCATCAATTTCATCAACTTCACAATCAATGGGTGGTCCTGGATAAAATTGTTTCTTTTTGTCAACGGTTTTAATAAATTTGTATTCTTCTATTTCTTTTTTTGCGGCGCGGCGAGTCATTAATTTGGATACTTTGCCGGTTGTGTATTTTTTGCCGTTTTTGCATTTTATTGGTGGGCGATATACACACCCATATGTTCCTTCAGCTACATATACCATTTTTATATACTATATATGAACATTTTTTTTACACATTAGTATGTCTAAAAAATAATTAAAGTAAAAATGCATCCACATATTGTCTAAAATCCTTCTTGGAAAACCCATTTATATCATCATACGCGACAATCTCATTGTAACGCGTCATCTTTTCATTTATCGCATTAAACTCATCATAATTGGTTAGACCCTCAATATAATTAACAGAAATGCTGATTTGGTGATTTTCACTTAAAGCCATTGACAAATAAATAAAATTATACAAAGTGTTAACATTATCAAAGGTCTTTGTATACTTTACATACTTAGAACCCTCGCGTGAACCATATACGTAAAATAAATTGTCATCAACATCAAACAAGATAAAAACGGACATGTCTTGGTCATTGTTCTTATCATACTCCGTAATATTCATAACCATTATGGGGTCATAGTAAGTGGTGTCGGTGGGCTCGTCGTAGTATGCACTCATTGGATAACATAAATATAAGATTGTATTTATATTTATTTGCGAATTCTTTTTTTAGTTCTTTTGCTTTTGAATTTTCCACCTTTGGCTTTTGAACGACTACTCACGGTGGAAGACATATAGTTTTTTGATGCTTTTTTACTTTTCTTTTTTTTTATAACACATTTTGATACATCTCCATTATTCACGGTTTTATTTATAACGCACAATGATGCGGTCATAACATTGTTTGCTTCTTCTACAAATCCACTTTCTGCGTATTTATTTTTTATTTTTTGGATTGCTTTTTCCTCATCTTCTTCATTATCAACGCCAGTTGGAAAAACAAACAGTTCAACCATTGTTTTGGAACTTAACCGTTTTCCAAACAATTCGCCATTTTTTGCGGTTTTAACAAGAATCTTCATAAATTCTTTGAAACAAATGCCCTTAAGTTCTGGAATGTTGCATTCAACCGAACTCAAATTGATTACATTGTTTAGAAGTCGCAAACTCATTTTTGTATTTTCAGATAATTCTATGATTCGGTATCCATCTTCTTCGGAATCGCGTATTTTGTATTCCATGTCTATATATTTATCTTTGATAAAAAGTTTGAAAAGTATGGAATTAGAACCCATCCCTGATGGACTTTCCCGACAAGAACCGCGGTATTCCCTTCTCCGATAATTCCTGATACTTGATTGTCAGCAATTTGCCAATATTGTCCTTTGCATTTTGGTAAAGCGTTTTTCTATGTTCCATTGAACCAATGGGTCTGCAGTCAAATTCTTCCCCCGTTTTGGTGGCGCATCGCCAAATGACAGTTCCTGAATCGCGACCTTCCGCTTCTCTAAATCCAACAATGACAAATTCATCCTCCTCAAATTCCTTGTATTTCTGCAAATCGTGGCTGCGATTATTTACATAAGCTCCCTTCTTGTTGCGCAACATAATTCCCTCATACCCTTCTTGCACATACTCGGTAAATTTGGCCTTGAAATCTTCAACCGTAGTTGCTTCCTCTGTCTTCACAATTTCAAATGTGGGTGGGAACAAGTGCCGATTATCCAGAATGAATTGCCGTCTTTCCGCATATCCATTTGGAGAAACAATATCGTATATGTGAAAATGGACTTGAGCAATACGCGGGTCATCCACCTGCTTGCGTTTAATAAGTCCGACTAACTCTTCAAATGGATACTTATTGGTGTAAAGCTCGCCGTCCAATACAACTTTGGGCCAAACATCAAAGAATTGGGTTAACCCCGCTTTTATATGGTTCATGGTTGTAAATGTGCCACCCGTCCTGGACTGAGTAACAATTGTTCTATCGGGTCCCATATAAATCAGACAACGAAGCCCGTCCAACTTGGGTTGCACAAAACACGGATACACAATTGGATTTTTTACTTTGGTCTTGGATTTGGGGTCATAAACATGCGCCAACATTGGAAAAGTCTTAGGTTGTGTTACATCCTGTGTTTCTTCTTCTGTATAGCACTCCTTCTCCTTTTTATCCGACCATTTTTTTTTTATTTCATTGCAACATTGTTGTAGGGGCGTAGTTTCATTGGCCTTGCCAATGTTTTTACCCTCTGTAAAATCACGGCTGGTTGATTGGATTTTGCCATTTACTTGGCCGTATTCCACGGTATATCTAGCAACTAATCCATTAGTATAAATGGTAGCAGACCATTGTTTGGTTTTTCCTGCAATATCTTTTCCATACAAGGTAGGTAAAGTTTCGTGAAGCTTGAATGAAGACATGAACATTATACAATTATAATTTTTGGATTTATATAGTTTTACAAAAAGGTTTTAGGAAAAATCAATTTTATAAGAGTGGTTATTTTATAAATATTTGTTGCAAATAAGGATTTAAAGTGGTTTTATTTTGTTTTACATATTATAATTAAATATGAGTACTACTACTTCAACTGCATTAACTACTACCGCCTCTGCATCCGCCTCCGCATCCGCCTCCGCATCCACCTCCGCATCTGAACAATACCGTCTTCCCGATGCTACTACTTTGCAAAATATTAGTAAGATTGCCATCTCCGAGGACAAACCCATTATGATGGATTACTGGACCGCTTCTTTAGAGAAAAAGGCTTTGATTGGAGTTCGCGAGAACAGCGAGAAATTGCTTGTCAAAAGTGAAGAGGAGTATACCAGTCCTATTCAGAAGATTTTCAAGGTAGGCAATGATTTTATCATCATGACTGAGAATTCCATCTATGTCGTTGATAATAAGATACCGACAAAGCGAATCGCGTAGGGAAACCTACGGTTATTCAGCTTCGCTTACGCCCTACGACCCCTTCCCTAATAGGAAGGTATTCAACTCATTAAAATAAAACATTATTGTGTTTTATTTTATAAAAAATAACAAACAGAAGGAGGGGGTTAGGGGGAACCATGGGTTCTCCCTTTAAAATTGAATTTTTTTTACCAGTTATATATGACTTTACAAAAACCATATATAAAATGACTAATTACGAAGAAGAGACTGATTCTGATAACAAAATGACCGACGACCAAGTAAAATCTGAATCAATTGCAACTGAGGAGCGTCTATTTGATACTGATTATTATGCATCTTTGGAACACGACAACACGTATTACATTACGGTTCCTTACAGAATTAACGAAAATTATTTGAAAGACCTGCACATTAGCAGTCGCGGATTTGCCAACTATTCTCTGCAATCTGTTAAAAATTACATTCGCGAATACACCATTAGTGCATTGATTGACGAATCAGCACCAATAGACATAGTGAAGACCAGTTATATACAATTACCGGGTGGATTCACATTATACAACATAATAATCAAAACATTTTGGCTTAAAATTGTGCAGAGAAGATGGCGAAATGTGCTAAAAAAACGCAAAGAGATTATCCAAGGCATTCGCGAATTAATAAAAAATAGTGAATATAGAAACGAAAGATTCCATATTCCAGTGTTGAGAGGATGCCTTGCGGACATTAAGGGAGAACCTACGGGTTCAGCTTCGCTTATGCCCCCAAACCCCCTCCCTTAAAAAAAACATTTATTGAACCACATTTACGGTGTGCACTTATATTATTTATTTTTTAAGGAGGGATTTAAAGGGAGGGGGTCATAGGAGGAATAAGAGAAACTTTGCTTCTCTGAATCCGTAGGTTCCCTTATCATCTTTCCAAAAAAAATAAAAGGAGGGGGGTCGTAGGGGGTTAAGCGAAGCGGAACGTAGTTCCCCTACACAAAATAAAGGGAAGGTTCATAAGGAAACCGTAGGTTTCCTTATAGTTTTTTCAAATCCGAAAAATACGTGGTCGAAACCATAATTTTCCGTTTTCTCAACTTTGTTTTTTTTTCTTCCACAATTCCCAGATTCTCTGTTTTCATGCAAATGTGGGAATACTCGTCTTTCAACAATTTTTTCACAAAATTGTAGACAAATGTCAAAACTTCTTCCGAACAATTTCCCACAATGAGACAACCGCCCGTCCTAAAAATCATAAAACTGACCTTGGTATATTTCTTGGAAATAATTAGTTCCTCCACCGTCAAATTATTATCTTCTGGCAAAATGACACCCGTCTGTTTCTCTTCATCAAACCCATTTTTATTGCAGAAATAATACTTGCACTTCACGCCCGGATAACTGCACGCATCATAGGTTGTATCAATTCGGTATTTTTCACTTTGCAGAATAGAATGGAGTGCATCGCGGTTCACATTATAATTGCATTCAAAGTTGGAATTAATCAATACATTTTCACTTGGAATATCCTTGAATGCAACCGGTTCCTCAAAATAAGGTCGCAAAGTGTCCAAAATAAAGATTTTCACTCGGTCAAATAGACTGTTGTTCAAAACCCCAGGAATCTCCAATTTTCCAGTATTGAACACTTTGACGTGAATTTCATGGAAGTTGTTGGCATCATTGCGGAAACGAAACGTCAGTGCAATGCAATTGAACATTGCCCCGCCCTTGTCTTTGCCCCTATAATTCATCACATTCTTGGTGGAAATGCCCACCGTCACTTTTCTCTCGTCCTTGAATTTAATTTTCTTTGCAATAGGATTATCAATTTGTTTGATAATTCGCTCGGTGTAATAATATGTCTTTTTCAGCTTGCGTTCGTTCTCTGCACATTCCTCCTTGGATTGCGCGGCAACCTTCATTTGTTTCTTGATGACACCCTCGTCTGGTCTCCAGTATTCTACAATGGGAACACTCCAGAAAATATGTGCAACGTCAATGTTGGATTGGTTTAAATAAAGTAACTTGGTCTTGGTTGAAATGTAGAGGTCTTGGCATTCAGGCGCATCACCTAGTTCATCGGAGTCATCATCAATATCATTGGTCTCTCCACCGTTTAAAAATTTTTCCCATTCGTTATCTAATTCCATTTTTATTATTCTTTATGTCTTTTGCTTTAAGTGATAATAAAAAATCAATTTTAAGGTAGGGAAACCGTAGGTTCCCCAAAGGCCTAAGCATCCTACGGATGCAAGCACCTGACGGCTATACAACCCACTCCCTTAATTAAAAAAAACATTAATTAAAGCACATTTTACGATGAGCAGTTATATTATTTATTTTTTAAGGAGGGATTTACAAACATATTATAAAACCACCGTATTCAAGAACGAAACAATGACTGAATGATGGGCGCCCAATTATTATGGGGTATTCAGTGTTCTAGGAATATCAATATTTGACATTGTTGGAAAGATTTTAATTTTACAAATGCGGTTGGCATCTCATTGTAAAAAAAATAGTAAATATATAATGAATTTAATTTACATGTGTGTATTTTACCAAGAGAGCTACATAATATTGCTCAAACTACTTATTATATCTATTTACGCAAGATCCAATATAAACAAAGAAACTACTGATATTCTGATTATAACATCTCCAAGTTTTCAACCATATATACAAAAAGAGTTAGAACCATATGGATTATCAATAAAATATTATTTATTAGACCTTCGCACATTGTTTGAAGCTGGATATGCCAGATTGCTTATTTTTAATTATAGAAACATAAATCATTATAAAAAAATATTATATTTAGACACTGACGTATTGATAAATTCCGATATTAACAGGCTATTTAATTTGGAAATTTCTCCAGAAAAATTATACGCATTAAAAGAGGGACATATTGGACATCAATATTGGGGGTCGCAATTCTTTGACTTTACAAAGTATGATGAACAACAATCTGGATTTACATCAGGGGTACTTTTATTTACACCATCCAATGCAATTAAGGATTTATTCTACGCGGTATGTCAACATATCATTGATTATATTTATAAAAATGGTAATATGATTCCAATATGTCTGGATCAACCATTTATTGTATATAATGCCATCATGCAAAATAAATTCGACATTGAACTTTTTGAAACTTATGTTGAAAACAACCCAACAATTGTAAATACTGAAAAAATAATTTATCATTTTTCGGGAGACCCAGGTGCATACAAGAGTAAATTTAAAAAAATGATGTGGTTTGGAGGAGAGAAAATGGATTTATTTGCAATGACCTCTAAAAATATAGAAAATAAAAAATACTCTTGGGAAAATCAATCCATAACATTTTTAGAAAATGGTTTAATGGATGCATTCGAAGGTGGAACTTATAAACAAATAGATAGCCACACATTTCACGCATTTTTTGGTGGGAGAGTGCACGAATTCGCATTTAGTGATGATTATATAGAGTTTGTTTCAACACGACTAGATGATAACCAAATTGTCAATGGAAGCCTCCTAATATAATTTGTTTGAGTAGTGAGAGAAAATGATTTAAATATTCGATGATTAGAACCTTTAATGACCGAAAATATTCCCTGGACCGAAAAGTATCGCCCCAGCAATTTTGACAACATTGTGCTCGACCCGAACAACAAGACGCTTTTCATGAATATGATTGAAAATAAGTATTTCCCCAATTTATTATTGTATGGTCCTCCCGGAACTGGCAAAACGACCACCATTATTAATTTGATTAACGAGTATCAACGCATCAAAAAAAACAAAAGCTTGGTGATTCATTTGAACGCCTCTGATGAGAGAGGAATTGATATTATTCGCAACCAGATTTATCAATTTGTGAAAACCAAGAATTTGTTTGAAACTGGATACAAATTTGTGGTTCTAGACGAGGTTGATTATATGACCAAAAATGCACAACAAGCACTCAAGTATTTGCTGCAAACATGTGGGAACAATGTGAAGTTTTTCCTGATTTGCAATTATATTAGCAAGATTGAACTTTCTCTGCAACATGAGTTTGTATGTATTCGTTTTAACCAGCTTCCAAAACAAAAAATTCGCGAGTTTATCCGAGAGATATGTGTCAGAGAGGGGGTTGATTTAACTGACCAAAATATTGATACTATCCAGAATTTGCACAAGTCTGATATCCGAAGCATGATTAATTTTATTCAATTGAACCAGAATGTGCCGGTTCAACAAAGTAATATTATTGATGACACAGTTTGGAAAAGTTTGTATGATTTATTTCAAGAGAACCGAAAAACAATAAAAGTATTTATTAATCAGTTGAGCATTAATTATAATATTGATAAAAAACAGATTATCAAGGATTATTACAACTATTTGATTTTAAATTATCCAGTTTCTCCAGAAATCATAGAGAAAATGGAAATTGTTATCCATAATTATGATTGCAGTATTGATGTGTTGGTAAATTTTTTTATTTTGGGGGAATTAAAGGGCATAAGCGGTAAGCAAAGCGGCGCTGAATCTAAGGTATTCAGAGAATCATAAACTTCTCTTATGCCTTTTAATCCCTCCAAAGGGAACCAAGGTTCCCTTTAAATCCCTCCTTTTAATCCCTCCAAAGGGAACCAAGGTTCCCTTTTAATCCCTCCAAAGGGAACCAAGGTTCCCTTTTAATCCCTCCTTTTAATCCCTCCAAAGGGAACCAAGGTTCCCTTTTAATCCCTCCAAAGGGAACCAAGGTTCCCTTTTAATCCCTCCTTTTAATCCCTCCAAAGGGAACCAAGGTTCCCTTTTAATCCCTCCTTTTAATCCCTCCAAAGGGAACCAAGGTTCCCTTTTAATCCCTCCTTTTAATCCCTCCTTTTAATCCATCCTTTTTAATACCCCCCCCAATTATTATTGTAAAAGGAGGGATTTAAAGGGAACCTTGGTTCCCTTTATATATGAATCAAACCGGTGGATATTTAGAACTTATTTTGGGCCCAATGTTTTCCGGTAAAACCACACGCCTAATCCAGCACTATAAGGCCTACAAATTCATAGAGAAGAAAATTGTGGTCCTCAATTATTCGCTGGATACCCGATATAGTGAAACCGCATTGTCGTCACATGACCGCATAGAGATACCATGTGTTTTTACAAGCACATTGGCAGACAAATCTTTGTGGATGGATGCGGATGTTATCCTTATTAATGAAGGGCAATTCTTTCAGGATTTGGTGCAAACTGTTATCGAAATGGTGGATACGCATAATAAAAAAGTGCATATTTGTGGTTTGGACGGCGATTTTCGCCGACAACGTTTTGGTTCATTGCTCGATTTGATTCCTTATGCAGACAAAGTGGAAAAGCTGTCCGCATTTTGCGGAATGTGTAGAGACGGGACTCCAGCAATATTCTCTCATCGAGTAAGTGCTGAAGTAAACCAAGTTGTTATTGGAAGCGATAATTATATGCCATTGTGTAGGTCATGTTATCCAAAATAAAGGAAACCTACGGTTTCCTTTTGAACCTTCCCTTTTATCTTTTTTTGCTTTGCTTATACCTTCTCTTTTGTCTTTTGAACCTGACGGATACAGTCCTATGTCTTTTTGAACCTTCCTTTTTTGCCTTTTTGAACCCTTATAAATTTCCAAAATAAGGAAATACACAATTTCCATTTTTACAATCAATTGTTATTCGAAACGCCAAATCCCCAAAACAAAAAAATACATTGTTTGCCATCAGCATTGCAGAATTAAAATCATTTTCTATTTTGGATATCATTATCACCAATAATACAAACAATGTAGTTTGGATTATATAACTCAACCAAAGATTACTCTCAATTTTTTCGGGCTCTTGTTTTGAATTTAAGATAATACATCCATTGAAAAGCATTTTACAAAAATAAGATATCAATAATATTTTTGATATAATATTTGCACCTGTATTATCATAATCATCTGAAATTGTAGAGATATTGATAATATTCAATCCCGAATTTGAAAAAATATGGAAAAACAAAATGCATCTTAGTTGTCTGGGTGGTTCTTGCACCAGTATTTCATATGTGGTTTTGCAATGAGGACAAAAGTTTTTATCTTGTCCAGATTGCAAAAATTGTATTATGCAAACAATATGGTATACCGAGTTTGCACATTCGCATGGCAGTTTAACTATTTTTTGCGATTCTATGTCAACTGATTCTAGACAAATTAAGCATTCTTTTTCTAATAGAAAACTTTTATCTGGTTTTTTGAATTTTTGTAAGATTATATCCATTTTTTATTATTGTAAGATTATAATTTTATTATTTTTCACCTATATATATTGTATGGACGAATACAATATAATTCCAATGGGCGACAACTGTATAGTTGCAGAGACATTAAAAGACCTAGGCCTGCGCAAATGCAGTTATCCATTTGATTGGATTAGCCACGTAAATTATTTTACAGCCACCAACATCAATTATAATTTTGAAATCGTAGAGAAATTGATACAAGGCAATTTTTTAGTAAAAGATTTTGTTGGAATCACCCAAACAAATAAAATTCATAAAAACATATGGTTCCCACATGACAATGAAGCAACTGTGGAAAAAACATTAGAAAAATATGAACGACGTTTTGCACGCTTACATGCAGACATTGTAGAGAAAAAGAACATTTTTGTATTTTTAACAAGGCATTATGTAATGGAAGAATCCGCATTCGACAAAATTGTCGCGCAGGTTCTCTCATACAACAGAGAAAACAAGATTGTTTACATGTATGGGTCAAATCATCCATATATGCATAAGGCTAAATATAAGATGTGTGTAGCTTACCAGCATCTTGAATATGATGTGACTAAACTAACTCCAAAAATGGAATATGAATATGAGTATTATCGACCATGGGTTAAAAATTATCTCTCCACTTTATTTGATGGAATAAATCATAGTCTTTCCAAATCATCTCTTGAAGAGAACAAGTTTTTAGATTTATAAATTATCAATCGAGTATTGTCTACGGTTTGAGAAGTATAAAGGTCGTAAGGATAATCCTGTTGCAAAGTTCCATATACTTTGCGAAAAACGAAAATCAAGTCTAATGAAGATATTTGTTTAGTAGATTCAGCAATGGGTGTATCACCAAAGCAGAAAAAGGTCTCTTTATTTTTGCTTTGGATTTTCCCTATATAGTAGCCAAGGTTTTTGAATGTTTTGTTTTCCCAAAATATGATGTATTTATCACCAATTGTCATATTCTCGGGAATGAGAGAACGCTCAAAATAATAAGAATCCATTGTATAAAAATAAGAGTATTTTTTTATTTTTATAAGAAAGGGAACCAAGGTTCCCTTTTAATCCCTCCTTTTTTTACTTTAAATCCCTTTATCGGCATCTAGGTCATTGTATTGCACCTTACCTTTCAAATATGCACTATACAAAATGTTCTTCTCTGTTTTCACGGTGGAATAAACGTCCGCCATTTTGGTAATCATAAAGAGAACCGATGTAATAAAAGTCGAAGTGGTCTTGTCATCCAAATAATATTTGTAAACGACAAACCCGGAGAGAACTGTGTTTGTTACAAAACATGTCAATGCGAAATATGCGGTCTTCTGGTAAAGGCTATCATAGAAAAGAATTGTCACCTTCCTTTGCTCAGGCAGGCGCGCCAATACCTCTCCCACTGAATCATTGTCTGTTTTGCACTTGGGGTTTACGTCCAAATATGCGATTAGCTTTCCTTCTCTCTTGATTTCTGCAAAATACATTGCTAAAAAGGCAATGAGTGTTATGCAATTGAAAGAGAAACCAGTATTATACAATGGGTCGTCACCAGTCTGCGCATTTTCGGAAATTGAGCAAATGTGGTCACCACATGTTTGGGGGACAAAAAGAATTAAGAAAGATGCAATTAAAACGCGATACAATTCGAGTAAAACCGTAATTGTGACGCCGGCTTTTTGGTTAAAATCTTGGTTATCTTTGACAACGTCTTTGACAGGAACAACTACGTCTGTGCTTATTGCAGGCGTGTTAATTTCAATATCAACAAGTGACTCATTAGAAGTTGGGCTGTCCATTGTTATTGCTATACATTTCATAAAGACTCTTTTTTTGGCTTATTTTTTTGCCTCGTCCTTTGGTCTTCTTACCTTTTCCTTTTCCTTTTCCTTTGCTTTTATCTTTATTCTTTGTGCATTTACATTTACACCTTTTGGTTCGCTTCTTCTTCTTCTTTTTATTATTCCATGGTTGATAAAAAATAACAGGTTTATCATCATCATCTGATATGGGAATACTTTGTGAAGATAACTCGTCAAAACTGGAAGCAGAATTAAACATAGGTTCGGCCATGTCCATAGGTTTATCCATAGGTTCGGCCACAGTTTCGGACATATCCATAGGTTTATCCATAGGTTCGGCCACAGTTTCGGTCATATCCATAGGTTTATCCATAGGTTCGGCCACAGAATTAACTAGAGGTTCGGCCATAGGTTCAGACACAGGTTCGGACTTGGACACAGGTTTATCTAAAGGCATAGAAATAGGTTGTTGCTCCATTTATATATATATATATTCAAAAGAAATAATACCGTTTTGTTTGATTATCTGTTCTCTCAATCTTTTCTACATTTTTGCGAAACACTTTTGGGTCAATTTCGTATGATTTGTAGCAAACCCCATCGTCTTTACTGGTATATCTCTCCAGATTGTGTTTATAAAACTCAGCAGTTGACCCATCCAAAATCCAGTGTCGTTGTTTAATTCCTAAATGTCGATAATCTTTGTATATACGGCAAAGACGAAACATGTAAAAAAACATCTCGGTAATGTAATTGACATATTCAACAGTTTCTTCTTTGTTCTCTGCATTAATTGTGTAAACAAGTTCATTGTAATCACGTAGTTTTTGGACAACATCATCATTTTTTTCAATTGGCGTGAAATAAATTTTTTCAAATGTTGCGGCATACAGTTCCCAAGATTTTGCGGATTTGTAATTGATTTCGGCTTTTTCTTTTAATTTGAAAAATGTATTGATAATGGAGAGAACAAAGGTTGTCAACAAAACATAAAACAATTGTATTTCTGTCAAAAATGCGGACCCGGAACCAGTTTGGCCTGTGGAAAAAGCGGTCAACAAGGTAATTGTGAAATTGATGGGTGTTGAAATGTAATTCCAGAACCCGGCATTGAAATATTTCTTCTTGAGTTGGGTTCCTATGTGCAAATTAAGATTATCTTGCACAGTTAACATAATTCCCCAGTTTGGAGAGAGATTGTCGATAATATAATCATTGGTTACGCCCTCGGAACTAATAACCGACGAATTTTCTTCTAAATTCTGGGGATTTGTTGCAATTTCGCTGATATCAAGTCCAGGTTTATCCATTTGATAATTATTTGGGAGATTTAATTATTTGGTAAAAATATGCAAAATATATTTTCATCAAATTTATACGTTATACAAATATTTTTATCTCCCCGTGGACCCAATTCCTCCTTCTCCGCGAACTGTGTCTGCCCCTAAATCTTCTGGTCTATCTACCAGCTCCACAAAAATTGGCATGAGTCCTGGCGCACAAACTTGGATAAGACGGTCAAAACGCTGCACTACATATTGGGGACTTAAACAATCAAACATCCCAATGAGTGGTCCGCGATACCCCGAATCCACAATCCCTGTTGAATTGGCTAGTCGCAATGGTGTTTTGGAAATGCTGGACCTGGGATGCATGTAGTATCCAGTATTGTAAGTATTGATTTGCCCATTTTTTCCTATCTCTACAATTTGTGCCGAGCACTTAATTTTAAAATCCAGCTTGTTTACATTTTCTGATGCGCAGTTAAAAAATTCGTAGGGTGAAAAAAGGTCAAACCCAGCATCAATGTGATGCGGATTGTCATTCAATTTAGAGTTGTGGTTGTAAATTGCCTCGTAATATTTGCAATACAATTCGGGATTATTCAAGTTGTCCGCATAAATACGGAGGTGCATGTAACGGGGATACACGTTGAGCAAGTTGTAGTTAAAAAACATTTTATAAAGATATTTTAAAAATATCTTTATATTATATTACTAATCAATATCCATATTGGGGTCAAAGTTTTCAGAAACCTGTCTAAATTGTTCACTATACATTCTTACCATTTCAGCTTTGGTTACTTGTGTTATTAATGATAATTTACTACATTCTCCTTCAATATCATTATAATTGCACGTTGTGTCTAAAAAATTAAAATCAACTACATCTGTATCTTTTATAAAATTTAAAAATTCTTTGACTTTCCCTGGCAGTTCCGACATTTTAATATTATTTGGTAATTTATATCCTTGATTTATTAAACGTCGCTCTCTAGTGTTCACTTTTTCAATGCAAAAAATATATAAAGCCGGACCTTCTTGTGTTGTTTCTGGTATAAATTGACTCGGTAGGTCACCCGGTTGTCGTCCGCTAAACACTTTATCAGCAAGATTTTCACGTGGAATTTCGCCATAATTAGATTCGGTTAAAACACCAGGAATGCCTTGTCTAGCCATTTCAGAACCTAATAATACATTTGAAAAAACTTTATTTCCAAATTCTTCGCCATATTTTCTTATAAATGTTTCTTTAAATCTAGGTGTTTGTAAAGTTTGAATATTAAACATAATTTGACGTCGATTCATTTCTGGAACCCATCCACTAATAATATTGTCGACCGTTGTTCCTTGCTCCAATGCTTGTTGTATACTTTGATAATCGGTTAAATTATTATTTGGAATTTCATAATACAATGTTCCACACATAACAATACCAGACCGATGAATGTGAAAATTAGGAGTTGGCGTAAATCCAACTTGACCAACTAATCCACCCAGTTTGGATGGTTTTTTAGTCACAATAATACCTCCATGACCTTCCATTTTTGCAAAAATTCTATAGTGATCGTGTGCCATATTTATATTATAATTTAATATATTTATTTGCAATAAGTTGGACTATATCTATAATAAAAAAAGAACAACGGCCCCATAAACATTGCCATAATAATACCTACAAATTTCTGGAAAATGGTTCCGGTTTTTCCAAAACAGTAGATTGACCATAAAAACGCAATAAGCCCAAGCATGACCCATACAAAAGTGATTAAGCCAAAAATTTGAACGGTGATTTGTGTTTCTCTCTCTTTTTCGTCCATTATATATTAAGGGAACTAATAGTTAAGGGAACTAATAGTTAAGGGAACTAATAGTTCCCTTATGAACCATCCTTTACACTTTTTCTCATTTACACCCTTTTAAGTATGGGTTCATAAGGGAACGACGAGTTCCCTTAACCGCCTCTCATCTTACCTGTTTCACACGCCGTAACTATACCACGGCTTACAGTTGGCGTTTTGGTTGCAGGATACCCAACTTTATCCTTAATGGTATATCCGGGCGAAGGAACACTATATGCCAGTGCATTTGCCGTATGTTTTCCATATGCAGTCAAAAATGTATTTGCCGAGTTGGTGACTGTGTCATATTTAAGCCTAGTTAATCTAGCACTTGAATCTACACTACCTTGCGATGCAAACTTGCTGTTGCTTGGTTTATAATAAAGCGGAACATAAGGTGTTCCAATCGTTGGATTCACGGTTCCTGTCCTAAACTGATTCCCTTGGTTTCCATTAGCGTAAGCTGGAACACTTGTTACATATGCAGCTATAACTGTGGACGAAAGCCCTGGTGTATAAATGTTGTAAATAACACCTGGATATCCGGATAAACGAGTTGCCGGTTGTGTCTGGTCTCTCTGTCCAACAGTGTTTCCACTAATATCAGCCAATGGATAATTACCCGCCGATATTCCTAAAATAGTCTGGAAAATATTATTCAAAATGCGTATCACTGGAACAATGGTTCCACTTGGTTTTACCCACGTTACACCTGTTGGAAGTGTGTATCTACTGTCCGGATGAATTGTGGTATCTGTCGCAAAGCACTGAATTTGCGCCTTGTCAGTCAATGTATCATATGCAAAATTATACAAAAACACTTTGCTGCCATTTGTTATATCATTGTAATACTGACCACGGTTCATCAACGTTGTTTGAAAAAGTGTGTTCAATTCGCCTACATCGTAGTTTCCATCAACAATTGTAAAATTGTTCAGACTGGCGTCTAACCATTGGTATTGAAAAAGCGGACTCGAACTAAAACCTTTGATTGACACCTTGGCACAATGGTTGATTCCATTGGGTGTATAAATATTGGGGATGCTGTTTGGTTCACCCGGTTTGTAGGTGGGGTCACCATAACGGACACTAAAGACCTCGTTCTGTTTCACGGTGCGGTTTCGGCTTATCAAATACTCATTGGTGGAAGTATAATAGGTGTCGTTAGAAGCAGAGAACTTTCGCTTAATATTACCGGAACTGCGGACCCGGCGTTTTGCGTCGGCGGATTTGCTGCATGCTGGCGTATCGCAATTATTAGTGGGTCTCTCTGTGCGAATAACGGTTAAATCAAATTCGGACACGTAGGATGGGGGAACTGAAGAAGCGGTGTTGTTAATGGTGCCACCAGGTTGGAAAAAAGCGTCGCCATCTACATTGGCGCGGGTTTTGCAACTAGCATTTGTGTTTGCAATTTCTCTACGATAATGTTTTATGGGAGGTGCAAGAAAGAACCCTTGTGTTGAAGAAGTGCTGAATGTATTGGTGTTCATTTTCAGACCGGCAACAACTTGGTTAAATGTTTGACCTTTCCAAGAAATGTTTCTTCTTTTATTCATATTTAAGCGAGCCGACATTATATAATTTATGAATACAATAAAGGTAGGGGAACCGTAGGTTCCCCTATAACCCCTCCTTTCCTAAAAATCATCGTGTTCAAATAAATAAGTAGTTTCAAAATCTTCTACAATTATGTCAGTTCTTCTAAACTGCTTGCAAAAAGTTAACCTGAATAACGAACTAAAATAAGAAATTAATTCATCAAAACACATTATAGTGTATAGCAGAAAATAAAGGAACCTATGGTTATTTAGTTTTGCTTGTGTTTTTGACTTTTTCCTCTATAAAAGGAGGGGTCATAGGGGAACCTTGGTTCCCTATTATGCACTGTGAGTCTACGTGAAACGGTTTCTCTTTCTCTTCCTGCGGCACAATTCGCAACAAACATTTGGCTTTCTTCCCATAAAGTGGTTTGGTGCATCCGCTCTCTTTTTTCTTCTGTGTTCGTTTTACTTTCTCATTTTTCAAACATCTTGACCGAAAATTCTCATACGTATTGCGGACTTCTTCATATGTCAAATCCGATTTTTTGCTCAACATGGTGTTTATTAATTCGTGCAAATTAAACAAATACTTCGAAAATGTTTCCCGGTTCTTCATATCTGCCATTCGTAGAGGCAATTTTTTAAAATTCTCCTTCAAATTTTCTCTACATTTGCCACAAGGCAAAACATTTTGCAAACTCAAAATAAAATTTCTATAGTTTTCCTTGTCTTTTGGCTTGGGATTCACTGGATAATTGAAACTAATGGTGTGTAATAAATGCCACGCACTGTTGCCCCAAATGGATGTGAGAAACCCATCATTGCTGTTGTAATCTTCTTTCGTAAAAACGTTTTTCCTGGTTTTGGTCATTTATTTAAATATCCTGAGAAAATTACTTCGGCCACACGTATGTGATTTAAATATTATTAAACAATATATACTATGGCAAATATTTACGAAACGATTTCTATCTATATCCGTCCCTATTACAGTAAAATATTATTTTTGATACTTTTAGGCGTATTTTTATGGGCAGCCTACTATGCTTATGGAAAATGGGGAGAAAACAAACCTAAACCCAATGCTGACATTTACCAACCAACCGCACCTAAAGATACAACTGTTTACTTTTTCTTCGCGGATTGGTGCCCCCATTGCAAGAAGGCAAAGCCTGTTTGGTCCCAGTTCACCAACAAATATAATGGAAAGGTTGTAAATGAATACAAAATTATTTGTATACCGGTTGACTGCACGGATGCAGAGAATCCGGAGACTGCCCAAATGATTAGCCAGTTTAATGTGGTTTCTTACCCCACCGTGAAAATGGTGAAAGACGGCAACACCTACGAATTTGATGCCAAGATTACGGATACAAATTTGGAAGAATTTATCAAAAATTAATTGCAAATTATTTAGAGCATTTAACACCATAATATTATCATTATGTTGTTAAATATATTTTTAAAAAACGGGGTTTATATTCATTTTTTGCACGCGTTTCTCTACCATACAACTGGAGATAATAGCACATGTAAAAGTCGGCGTTTTAAATGTGCAAAGGTGTAAGATAAAAATTATTTTATTGAAGAGATGCAATTGCATCTTTGGCCCCTTTATTTATCAGCGCTTGTCTTTCCGCCGGATTTTGTGCAAGAGACCAAATAGATGAGTAGTCAATAAATCCAGTATTCAATAAAATTTCATATTTAGGTTTTACGTCAGCTTCACATTGGATTTTATCAATTACCATGTTTAAAATATATGAAATGTACTCAAATATACTTTTAATTTCATTAATATTTGTGGCGTTTTCTACATATACATTTCGAATACCCAGAATTGTTTCCGGGTCGGCGGGGCATTTTGCCAATGGATAATTGAGCAAAAATCCTCCATCTGTATAAAGCTCCCCGGCATATTCTGCAGGTTTAAATAAAATCGGCAATGCTGCACTAGCATGCAATGCGTTCAATAATTGCATATCCGGATGCGACTTGTGCGAAAACTCGACTGTTTCAAATGTGGATAATTTAACCGAATAGAAATAAATGTTTTTTCCAGTGGCTTCGTAAAACTCTTTCAAAGTAACGGTGAGTTCCAGGTCCTTTCCCATTAACAATGGGCCAAAAACATCCTGTAACAATTCAACACCATAAATGCCCTTGTTCTTGTAATAATCAAAAACATTCATTACGCTGAATTTCCACACATTTTTCCAGGGGCGTTTGATAATGAAATCGTCCAATTCCTCCCAGCTATATTGTAGAGCCATCATTATAGCCAACATTCCACCTGCGGATGTTACATAATAAGAATCGACAGAATCATGAGACCAAATACCGGACAAATTTGCTTGTTTTAGTGCACCATATGCATTGAAGAAAATGGTTCCGCCGCCATTAATCACGATATTAAGAAAGGGAACCAAGGTTCCCTTTAAATCCTTCCTTTCATTATTGGTTTCATTATTGGGTTCGTGATTGGTTTCATTATTGGTTTCGTGATTTGTATTCATATTTAAATAGTTATTCAATGAGTTAAATGTTTATATCATTGAATAATCAAAAAACAATACGTTCCGACAATGTTTTACAAACTACGTTCCCCTACATATAATATAATACTCTTTATTATATAATATGGCCTTTTTACTACCCACCGAAGAAGAAACTGATGGCAAAATTAATATCGATGATTTATACGAAAAACAGCAGAAGAAGGATATGAAACAGGTGTCAATCTTTAACAAGATTTTGAACCGCATCCACAACAAGATTAAGATAACTGCGCGCAGCCGCAATGGAGAGAAATATATCTGGTTTACTGTTCCCGAATACATTTTTGGTGAACCGGTTTACCAACAGTCTGATTGCATTGCTTATTTAGTAGATAAATTGGAGGACAACAAATTTTATATCCGGTATATGCACCCAAACTCTCTTTTTGTTTCGTGGGCGCATTTTGTGCCATCCTATGTGAGAAGTGAAATTAAGAAGAAGATGGGTTTAATTGTTGATGAGAATGGAAACGTTATTGAGAAGCTGGAAGAGGTGTCTGACGAGAAGCTGAATGACCGGCTTTTCCAGAAAGAGACAAAGAAAGAGACAAAGATTTTCACACCAATTTCAAACTACAAACCTACAGGGAAGTTTGTCTACGACGCCGAGTTTTTCGAGAAACTGGAGAAGAAAATTTCCGAGTAGGCCTTCCGCCTGCAAATGGATCCAGATTTTTATTACCATTAATTACTGCGTCATGTTCAGCTTTTTGTTTGGCTTTTATTCTTTTTTCATTTTCTTCTTTTTCTTCTTTTTCTTTTTCAATTAATTTCTTAATATTACTGTTGTTTGTTTCATTTATGGTATTTTGTAACTGCTCTTTTGCTTGTTTTGCTTGTTTTGCTTTTTCAGCAGCGTTTTTAATTTCGACTGCTTCATCTGCTTCAGCTTTTAATTTTGCATCAATTTCTTTTTTTAATTCATTTTCTGCGTCTTGTTGTTTTTTTTTTATTTCAGCATTCGCTTTTTCTTGTATATCTTTATCTAACCTTTTTCTAGTTTCGCTTGCATAAATAGCTTTTTGTTTATCTAATTTTTCTTTTTCTTTTTGTTTTGCTTCTGCTGCCGTTTTTTCGTATTTTTTTATATAACAATTATTACAATTAATTGATGGATTTCCGTTTAAATTAAGTTTTGCTATAAGTTTTTTATTAACACTTAGTATTTTTCCATTTTGTTGTTTATATATTCCATTTTCATCTTTAATATAATAGTTAATTCCATCATTATAATTTATTTTATTAGTTATTTTTTCATAGTTTACATCTTCTACATCTGCTTTAGCTTTTGCTTCAGCTTTTGCTTCAGCTTTTGCTTTTGCTTCAGCATCTGCTTTTGCTTCAGCATCTGCTTTTGCTTTTGCTTTTGCTTTTGCTTCAGCTTCTGCTTTTGCTTCAGCATCTGCTTTTGCTTTTGCATCTGCTTTTGCTTTTGCATCTTCAATTTCTTTTTGTTTCTCTTCTTTTGTTTTGATATATTCTTTTATTTCTTTTTGATTTTTTACGGCAATATTAATTTGAGTTTGTATTTTTTTCATATATTCTTTTGTTTCTAATACTTCTGTAAAAGACTCTTGTGTAACTAAATCTTTCTTTTCTTTTGAATCTTTATTCAAAACTTCATTCAGTTGAATTAACAAATCTCGTTTCTCATGAAAATCCTTTAACCAAATTTTTTCAAGGTTTCTAAATTGCATTTTTTTTTCAATAAAAGCAGGCTTCACAATGTTTTTGAATGGGTCCAAATCAATTTCAGTGTTTGTTTGAATTTTGCAAATCATTTTTTGAATTATTCCAATTAATATTTTTTGAAATTTAACAATTTCTAAATTTTCATTTTGTATTTCTGTTTGCGATTCAACCGTTGATAAACTATCAGACACGGCATTTGCTTCTTCTCTCAATGCTTCTGGTAAAAATAATTTTGCACCACCATTTTGTGTTACAGTATCGTCTTTTTTTGTTGCATCACTTGTTGCAGTATCGTCTTTTTTTGTTGCATCGCCAATTCTAAATATTTTTAAAGGTGATTTTACTTTTTCTTTTAAATTATCATAGTTTTCTTCTGCTTTTTTGTCAAAAGCCGATTGTTTTTCTGTAAGACTTTCTTGTTTTTTTTCAAGGTCTCCAATTCTTTCTGAAATTCTGTTTTCAAATTCATCAATGTTGAAATCACTGGTTTCAATTGTTTTTTTTAAAGATTTCATATCATAATCATCATCATGATAATCATTATCATCAATTACATGTTTACAATTTGCAATATCATACAGTTGTTTTATTATTTTGTTTAATATTCCATGAAGTTTTTCTTTTAAAAGTTTTGAAAAATTGTCTCTGTTTCCAATAGACATTTTTAACAAAGCATCATAAAAATCGTCTTCTATATTATCTATCTCTTCACCTCCACTCATTTTGCTTGTATCAAAGTCATTAAAAATAGCATTGATTTGTTTAATTGCTTCATCTGACAAAATTCGAAAATCATCAAAATGTTTTTCAACATTGTTTTCTTGTTCTGATTTTTCAAGTAATCCATTCATTTTGCCTTTTAATTTTTTGTAATCTTCAATTATGTTTTCTAGACTTTTAAAGTTTTGTTTAATAACTGGTATACAGAGAATCATTGTATCATTTAAGAAATTTTCAATGTTTTCGTCTGATAAAATTTTATCAGCATTTATATTTGCATCTTGAGCACAATCAGTTTCTTCAGATCTTTCAGAACTTTCAGATCTAGAGGATCCAGAGGATTCTTCATTCAATTCAGAATATAAATTATCATCTTCATCAAACATATTCTCTCCAGTAATTTCAAAAATTTCTTTTGAAATATCTGAATAATTTCTAGAGTATTTTCCCAATTCTATCAAAACATTGTAAAAATTTAAAACAATTACTTTGTTTACTGAGGTTGCAAAATAATTCTTAAAACCTGGATTTTTTCTTAATTTTAATAAAGCATGGCGATATTTATCTTCTGGAGTAAGTGAACCTTTTATAAATTGTAATCCTTTTTTTAAGTTATCTAAAGCACCTTTACCAAATTTTGAAAAAGAGTTGTTTGCGATAGCACCAAGACCAGTGGCACTATCAGCATTCAGAACACCAAGACCAGTGGCACCGACAGCACTATTAATAGCATTATCCCCAGCAGCATTCAGAGCACCAATAGCATTGTCACCAGCAGCATTCAGAGCACCAACAGCATTGTCACCAGCAGCATTCATAGCACCAATAGCATTGTCAACATCACCAACTTTATTACTAAGTTTTTTGGAAACATCACCAAGTTCATCTCCAAGTTTTTTTGTAGAATTAGCAGATGCAGCTGCTGCTGATGCAAGTTCACCAATACTATCAAAGCCACCCTTTATTTTTTTTTTAGTTTTAATATTTTTTTTATACAATCGTTTTTTACTCATCCTTACTATATGCTTACATAATATTCAATGGGAAGGGATTAAAAGGAGGGATTAAAAGGAGGGATTAAAAGGGAACCTTGGTTCCCTTTGGAGGGATTAAAAGGCGTAAGATAAGCTTCGCTTATCTCAATACCTTGGATTCAGCGCCGCTTTGCTTACCGCTTATGCCCTGTAAAATTGAAGTTTTACACCAGAACAAATGCAAAGAATATAAAAATATCTTACGTTCAATATCAGACTAAATACTATTAAACAATAATAATGGAAGAAGAATACCAACATGAAAAAAAAATAGCAATTGCATCAAAATCAAAAACTAAAAAAAGAAAAAGCCAGCTAACCAGTTTAGAAAAAAACAAAATATGGGAAATTCTGGACAATGAAAGCGAAATCACTCCATCCACGGTGGAATGCATATACGAATCAAATCCAGATATTTGCACCAGTTGCAATTCCGTTTTAATGATTGTCGACGAAGGATTTCCCACGTGTGTCAACTCCGAATGCGGCAAAATATTCAAGGACGTTGTCGATTTAAGTCCCGAATGGCGTTTCTACGGAGCGGATGACAAAAATGCAACGGACCCAACTCGTTGCGGTAATCCAATCAATCCATTGTTGCAGGAATCGTCGCTTGGGTGCAAAGTCTTGTATACCAACAAATCATCCTACCAAATGCGAAACATTGGCAAATGGACCGAGTGGCAATCCATCCCCCACCGCGAAAAATCGCTTTACAGTGAATTCATGTATATAAGCACCATGGCCCAAAATGCCGGTATTCCTAAAATATTTGTGGATGATGCACTGGCCATTCACAAAGACATATCCGAACAAAAAATGTTCCGTGGATGCAACCGTGACGGAATCAAAGCCGCATCCATCTACATTTCATGCAGATTGAACGGATGCACTCGAACACCTCATGAAATCGCCGAGATATTCAATCTGGATAATGCAAGTGCTACGCACGGGTGCAGTCTGGCGTTAGAGATACAGAATAATGTCCAGCGAAACAATGGATTGGAAGTAACCAATTTAGGCGTTACCTTACCCAGTGCTTTTATTGAGCGATATTGCAGTAAATTGAATATTAATAAAGACCAGACCATGCTTTGCAAATTTATTGCATCCAAGGTGGAAAAGGCGAATATCATCCAGGACAACACACCCCATTCTGTTGCCGCCGGAATTATTTATTTTGTGTGCCAGACATTTAATTTGACCCAGACCAAGGGCGATATTGCAACCGTTTGCAAAGTGAGCGAAGTAACAATTAGCAAATGTTATCGCAAATTGGAGACAATCAAGAATGATTTAGTTCCACCTTGTGTTATGAAGAAAATATAAGGTAAACCCTCGTATTCAGCGAAGATATAAACCGTCAGGTTTACGCCTTATAATCCATATGGCGTCCTCTATACCTTGCTTCGCTCGGAGGCTCACTTTAAGGGAAGGGGTGCTTCCGGAGCGTCGCTAGACGCGACGCACCTTAAAGGGTGCATTAACCGTAGGTTTCCCTTAAAAATAAATAGAAACATATAGTAAGTAGTAAGTAAAATGACGCCAAAAATTATTTTTATTGTCCCTTATCGCAACCGCGAAGCACATTTAGAAAATTTTAAAAACCATATGAAAACGGTTATGGAGGATTATCCAGAAGGTTCATATAAATATATGTTTGTCCACCAGCAAGACACACGCGAATTTAATCGCGGGGCAATGAAAAACATTGGCTTCATTGTTGCAACAAGGCTTTATCCAAATGATTATAAAAATATCACATTTGTGTTCAATGACGTGGATAATATGCCCGCGCACAAAAATATCTTGCCATACGAAACCACTGCAAATAAAATCAAGCATTTTTACGGATATCCATATACACTTGGCGGAATTGTATCCGTTTTGGGTCGCGATTTTGAACGCACTGGTGGATTCCCCAATTTTTGGGGCTGGGGATACGAGGATAATTTGCTGCAACAAAGAGCGCTCAACCTGGGAATCGAGATTAATCGCGACGTTTTTTTCAAAATTAACGACAACGCAAACATTATCCATTTTGAACACGGAACAGAACGTGTAATGAACAAATTTGATTTTGAAAAATATTCAACAAAAACAAATGAAGGACTTTATACTATTTTTAAATTGGATTACAACATTGATGATAAGACGGATTTTGTTAATGTCACCGATTTCAAAACGGGATATGAAGAAGTCAAACATGCTAAATTTGTGCATGATTTGAAAAATGGGAATCAACCGATGCAGTATAAAAAGCGCAAATCTACTATGGTGATGCAATTCCAATAGTTGTTTTCAGACGTTCCATATATATTTTATTGATTGTGTTTGCAAAATTGATTGACCCAAAAAATGCTTCGGGTCTTTTTGATTTTATATATTCAACTGCTTTGATTGGTGTCATTCCATGGTATCTGACTAAATAACATGCAACCACTGCGCATGATCTTTGGCGACCTGCATAACAATGGACTAAAACTGGACCCGGATTTGTATGAATTTTTTGCAAAATTTGGGTAGAACTTATTAGTTGAAAAAGGTATTCTGCTTCCTTGGAACTATCGTCAACCGGAATGCGTATACAATTGGTACAATTAGGTGGAAAAATAACATCAGATTTGGTGCAGTTGACAATTAGAGAAAATTTTTGATAAGAATCTAATGCCTTTTTGTTTCCTATATACACATTATCAATTATGTAATCATATGAATTCATTCTTTATGTATAAATATAAAAAAAAGTTTTTATATTTATATTTATTTTTTTATTTATTTATGCAAATACAGGCTTTCCATTCTTGTATACACCGGCTTCAATCGTAATCTCACCTTCTTCATCAGCTTCGTAAATAATACTGTCGGTCTCGTTTGAAACGTAGTAAGTTTTTCCGTTGATTTCGATTTCGTAGACGCCGTCACCTTCTTCCTCTTCCTCTTCCTCTTCCTCTTCCTCTTCCTCTTTCTCTTCCTCTTCCTCTTCCTCTTCCTCTTTCTCTTCCTCTTCCTCTTCCTCTTCCTCTTCCTCTTCATCTTCCTCTTCCTCTTCTTCTTCTTCTTCTTCTTCTTCTTCTTCCTCTTCTTCTTCCTCTTCTTCTTCCTCTTCTTCTTCCTCTTCTTCTTCCTCAACTACAACTACAACTTCTTTTTCTTCTTCCTCTTCTTCTTCTTCTTCTTCCTCTTCTTCTTCTTCTTCTTCTTCTTCTTCCTCAACTACAACTTCTTCTTTTTCTTCCTCAACTACATCTTCCTCAACTACCTCTTCCTCTTTTTCCTCTTCCTCTTCCTCTACAACTTTTTTTTCTTCCTCTACATCTTTCTTAATAACTACCGACTCTTGTTTGATAACAACTTTCTTGTAATCTGGATATTTTGCATCCAATGTATTTTTCTTTGTATTTTCTTCAATAACAATTGATATGTTTCCATTTTCTTCATCATCATCATCGTCATACGACAAATCAATGATTTTTTCAACTTTTTGTTTTTTACTAAGTTTCTTCTCAAGCTTTGCATTCTTGGATTCTAGGTATTGGACTGCATATTCTAAAGAACGAATTCTCTCTGTTAAAACTTTGTTCTCATTTATCAGCTCCTTGTACATGGGCATCTTCATGAGCAACTTGAGGGTCTTTTGCATTTCTTTGGACGACATTTCTTTGGATGACAATTCTTTGGTTATAATTATTTGATTGGATATCTTTAATATTTTTAATAAATTGTTTTATTAAAAGTTCAATTTTACATGGATTGCAACATTCGGTGCTGCACTTGTGCCAAAGAGTGTTTAGAAAGAATTGATTGTGACGAGACTCCATAAAGCTAACTTACGGTTTCTTTGTTTATCCTTCCTTTATATAGCTAACTGTAGGTTTCACTTAAGAGCAAAAAGCTAGGGAATAGGGGAAAGACGCTCCGGAAGCGTCCGACCGTCGGTGCCCAGAGGGCACCTTAACCGTCGGTTTCCCTACCTAGAAAGACTTGAAGCATGAATATGGCTCTATTCCATAAATTTTTCCTTTGAACATCTGTTGGACAAAGAAAAAACTAATCTGGCATTCAATCCCACACGCCAAAATATGCCGATACCACACTTCACCCAATGTCCGCATTTCCATGTTGTTTTTTCTTACAATGAACCCCGTTGCATAATGGATGTCATCCGTCTCCAAAAGTCCCGACTGAATCTGTTCCGCCATATATTTTTCATATTTGTCTCTTTCCGCTGCATACCTTGGTTGTAACATTGCATTTGCAAACTCACTTTTGGCAGACGGTGGCCATGTGGCACTAATGAATGGGTGTCGCGCAATCAACATATCATAGTTGCTATATGTAAAGGCTTTATTTGCTAGTTCAATCACTTCCTCCGTATTTACTTTGAGTGCGCTGTCAAAATAACAGGTCACGTCGTATCCATTTAGTTCCGGATACATATAGGGACACGCCTTCAAATGTTTTGCATCCATTGCATCCATTGTAAGATTGTTTTTTACAGGAATATTAACAAATACTGCGGTCCATCCCGTGTTCTCCAGGTTTGCATATGTGTTTGGATTATTGGTGAAGAAAAAACAATCCTTGGAAGGACATGGCGGAATTTTGTTTCGTTCATTGGAATCCGCGCCGAAAAAACAAGTGTAGAAAGCGATTTTCATTATAAAGGGAACTCGTCGTTCCCTTTTAAACCCATACTAAAAAAGTATATTAAGAAAGGGAACTTGTCGTTCCCTTTTAATCCCATACTAAAAAAGTATTAAGACCAAAGTCTTCAATAAATATAACTGCCGAAGAAAAATAATACACGAAAAATTAAGAAGAATTATTTATAGGCGATTTCATTTAAAATGGGCGTTTTAAATGAGAAAAGGTGTAATTCTTCAATTGTATAGATTTCCCTTAAAAGGAGGGTTCATAAGGCGTAAGCGAAGCTGAATAACCGTAGTTCCCTTAATATATACGTCGCCAACTCGGCGGGCACAAATCTTTGGTATCATGGTGTAACGCCGGTCCAAACCATCTTGCGGGATAGCACACAATTTTATCTGGATTCTGATTAAAATAGGCCCCCCACCAACTGAAGCTACTGTTTGCAATTACATTATGTGAACACACACTCATCAACAACATTTGTTCCCAATCCTCCTCCAAATCCGCATTTACAAATTCCAAGTGTGGAAACTTCTTTGTGAGTATTTGAATGCAAATTTTAATAGTTGATTCGTCGTCTTTTTCTCCAAAATAAATAACGCGGAATGTATCTGACCCCAGTTGGTCAATGATATGGGTCAATGCGCCCATATAATACTTAATTGACATAATTGGATGATGGCTCTGTTTTTCTAGGTAGTCTCCCAGACGAAAATGGAGAGAAATTGTTGTATTTCCAACACAACTTAATAATGTGGTTTTGCTACGAATATCTTCCTGTTTCGCCCTTAAACCAATTAGCTGAATAATGGTTTCATAATGTTTTTCAAAATATTTATAAGACTGAAAATATCCGTTAAGACAAGCCGGATTTTTTTCCAAATTCACGCGAATTGCAACCATTTCATCATATTCAAATCCCTTCTCTCCAATCTGCGGTAAAGAAAAAATGCGAGGATTATCAGTCTCACTGCGACTCCATGTGGTATTGGTGAATAATTTATCAAGTAAAGTGTACCAGTATGTGCGTCGCGTAATTCCAGTTGTTAGCACATCCGAATAGGGAAATAAAAATATTTTCTTGGTAGTTAACGCGAGAGAAATGGTTGCAAAGATTTGGAACAATTGGTTTCCTAATCCGCCCATCAATTTGCAAGAGAGAACCGTCATTATTATAGAATTATATAGACAATTCTATAATTTGTTTTTATAAAAACACAATCATAAGGTGTCCAACCGAAGAAATCAAATGCATTAATCCATGATACCAGTCTGATTCGCATTTATCTGGTGCAAAGCAATATTGGTCACATGTGTATCCATAATAATACAAATAAATGGTTGATAGGAAGGTTAGAATGATACCTGATGCTAAAAATATATTATCAGTCCAATTTTTTTGATAAAATAAATAGCCACCATACAGGACAACACAAATAATTGCTAACTTGTCAACCACATATGTATAAAATGTTTTGGTTGAATGATGAATTATGGAAGTTGTCAGTAAAAATGCAAATAATGCGGAATAGACAAAATAGCCATACCAATAATTAACTATGACATTGATTGCAAAAAACATGCTGGAATAACTGCATGGGTCTACATCCATATTATAAACATCATTCATTTTTTTCATATAAAAGTATTTTATAAAAGTATTATATAAAAGTATTTTATAAAATATTTTTATATATAAATGTTTTTGAAAATTCTATTTGTCATTTTTGGATATGATATCTGGTTTTACAAAAGGAGGGGTCATAGGGGAACGTAGTTCCCCTACTTACTGCATAAGTCCAAAAGTTGACAACATAATATTTGACTTGCTTGGCCCCAGTACTTTCTCACTTTGTCGCTTTACCTTGTATGAACCAATGCTGGCACCCACATTCAAAATCATCTCGTCAGTCTCTTCGTGCAATTCGGGTAAAGTTCGCGTGAGTGGTTTATCAATGGTTAAAAGCATATGTTCCGTCTTCAACAATTTGCGGTATTCCTGAATGGAAAGGTTTCCGTAAAATTTCTCCAGTGTGTAATAAGGATTGGGCGCAGGTTTAATATTCTTCTTGTAATCATAAATCTTTCCATAAATTTGGTTTAATAAATGATAACGCTCAAACTTGGTGGAATCGTCCAATCCCTCTTTCAATAAGAAGGCAACCGCACACTCGGGTCTACAAAATGACCCATATGCAAAAATGCCGGAATCAGATTCGTATTTGGGAATATAGCATGCGGGATTGTCAAATTCGTAGGTGCACCAAAAACAGGCCGATTTCTTCTCCGCCATATTATTCTTGTACAAGTTTATTTTCAACTTTTTCAACTTTGCATTAATGTCTTTGATATTAACTGCATCATCATCAGTTTCCTTTGTGTTGCATACTTTGCAAACATAAGTTTCCGAGTCGTATGCATTGTTATTTACCGACTTGGATTCTCCATAAGCGCAGAAATTATCGTTTTCAATTGCATTGTATGTCATAATATTTGGCACGTCGGGATTATAAGAAATAGATGCTAGTGAATTTTGTTTGGAATTATATTCAATCAAATCCTTGAATGAGCATTTTAAGTGCAATATAATATTTGCTAATGGAACTTCGGGGACTGCATTTTCAACGGGTTTTGCTATCAATTTTCCGCCTTTGGGTTTTCGGCCTTTCTTTTTTGGGTCGTCAACCATTTCAACTACTTCAATCTTGATATTTGGTTGGATTTTTGTCTGTCTTCCTTTCTTTTTCTTGTCCGCTTCCATTTTTATTGTGTATTTTGAGTTTTTTGTTTAAGTTTTTTATAATTATTATTTGCGTAAAAAAAGGTCAAATGACCTTATTTTTATTTTTTATTTTTTTATTATGTAATTATGATTTTTGTTTAATGCCACTTTCGCATGACAAATTCCATACACATGCTCTTGAGCGGGTCAGTCACAAGCGTAAATGTGTTTCTTTTTTTAATAAAATGTTGGGTGTATATGCTTTCAAACCCCACCGTGTTTAATTGGCACATTTTCTCCAATGCAATTTTGTTGTTAATAATACTGGTGAGGGGAGCCAATAAACACTGATACTGGAGACCCTGGCATTCCTCCGACTCAATAAGCTCGTGAAATAGGCTTATCAATCTTTTGCTTTCTTCTTCTAATGAACAATCCATTTTTATTATAATTTATGCTTTCTATAAAATATAAAAAAAAGATTTCAATTTTTAGAGAAAAAAAAGACATTTGTCTTTTTTTTAATTTAAATTAAATATACAAAATACAAAATACAAAATACAAAATACAAAATACAACATTTTTAATTCTCTTCTTTTTCTTCATAATACTTTTCATATTCTTCATAATCTTCTTTCTCTTCATCATTCTCCTCCTCTTGAAATTTAAGTTTTTCAATATTGTATCGTGCAATTCTTATCGCGACTATCTCAAGCTCAGTCGGCTCCCATAATCTAACAATCTCGCCCTCTTCTGGAACATACTTACCCAAATGCACATCAAGTAACCGCTTCACGCTTTGTTCAACTAGCTTTCTCTTAATCTCGTGAATGTCGACGAGGTCGTCAATCATGAAACTTGCGGCAGATGCAGTAGCGGAGTGCATTTTTTCTTTTACTTCGTTTTATCAATTTCTTTAAACAATTTCTTTTTTATACCTTTTGTAAAAATGCAAAAAAAGAGTTCAATTTTAAAGGAAACCAAGGTATTCAGAGAAGCTTTGCTTCTTTTATGCCTTTTGAACCTTCCTTTTTATTTACTTTTTTTTTAGTAATTTTATTTGGGTTTACTTTTGAACCTTCCTTTTTTTACCTTATTTTTTTAGTAACTTTGTTGATTTTGACTTTTTCTCTCCGTGTTGATTTATTTTTAGTTTTGGAAACCATATCAAAAAGTGTGTCAAACAAATCATCATCAATTACTTTGGACTTTACACTTTTGTAAAAATCTTTGACAATTACATCATCACAATATAATCCAAGAGGTATTTGCAAATCTTTAAAAATATCTGTTCCACCACCACCCATTTGTTTACCATCCACGTTCAATAGTTCATTAACGTTGTATCCACCACTTATGATTTGTTTCTCTGCATTTTCAACTTGCAGTGATTTTGCTATAATACTCATATTAACAGTATAGTATATAATATTATTATATATTGTACACAGTTTTATCCACTAATTGTCGCCATCAGTTTCATGTCCACTAGTGTCTTTAAATCGTCGTCGCAAATCGTTGGACTTTTTGATTTCTCTCTTGTCCTTCAAATGTTTGATGATTATTGCAATCTTGTCTTTGTCCGAAATAATTTCCCCTAAACATTTTTCAATGTATCCAAAGGTGAGTGCAGGATACTCATTCTTTTCGTAAAATGAAATAATGCTGTCGCCAGTATCTACTTTTTTGTTTTCTAACCCCTTGGTTTTCATGAATTCGCAAATAGAGGAACCGACTTCAGCTTTCTGGCTACGCAACTCTTTCAGTTCATTATTGGATGCACGAATCTTGTTGTCAAGAATCGCCCACTTGCGCATATCTTGTTCAAAGCTAGCCATTATATTATTTATTGGTCAAAAGATCCCATTCACTTTCCGCCTCTTTGACTTTGTCTGTTACCATTCTGGTTTCTGCGACTGTTGTTTCTTTGTCTGCGACTCTGTTTTTTGTTTCTTTGACTACGTCTTCCACCATTCTGGTTTCTGTTTCTACGACTGCGTCCCCCCTGCATTGCTAAAGGTTTTGATTGTGCAATTGCACCGGTTGTTGAATTAACATGCTGCGAACTTGTATTTCCATAAACTGCCTGGCCATACTCTCCTGCACTATTAAAATTTAATACCATTTGTTATATAGTATTACCCAGTATATTTATCTCTATTTTTGATAACTTTTTATGGATGTTTATCAGATAAAATAAAGTTCCTAAAATTGCCAGAAATAAAAGACCGCAATAAACTAATATTAGCAAAATGTAAAAATAAATTTCATTGTAAATAATTATACCAAAAGGTTTGAATATTTGTTTAATTTCGTTTTGAATGTTCTCATTCTGCACTAGGTCTTTTATTGAATTCATTTGTTTATTTTAGTATTTTTTTTGGTGTATTTGACCGTAAGTAGGGGAACCGTAGGTTTCAGAGAAGCTCCGCTTCTCTTACGCCCCCTACGACCCATCCTCTATTACGTAGTATTCTGCAATCCTACGGATTGCAGAGAAGTTGAGCTCAAATGACATGCCTGAGCCGTTGTGTCTCTTATGCCTTATAATCCCTCCCTTTATACTGGCAAAAAATAATCAAACAAATGGTGTAAAATCACTACCAATATAAAGGGAGGGATTATAAGGGAACCGTAGGTTCCCTTACCTGCGTATAAACCATTTTCCTAGTTTATCATTGCTAAAGTATACGATGAGTGATATATTCGAGACGAATGCGGATTTTCCATTTGATAAAATAACCCTGATTACTCCCACAAGTGTTTCTGGTGGGGTCCATTTTAGCAAAATACTAATTAATAAAAAACAACTTTATATCCAAAGTCCTAAATGCAAAACCAAACAAGGCGTTGTTAAATCCGGCAAAAAAATTCACGCGGACCTGGTTTTCTCCAATGATGACGAGGAATTCATCCAGTGGATTGAAATGCTGGAGCTCACAATTCGCAAACATATTTTCACAAATCGAGAGAAATGGTTTGACATGGATTTGGATGAGGATGACATCGAAAGTTATTTTAGTCCAACTGTCAAAATATTCAAGTCTGGAAAACAATACATTATGCGCGTAAATGTGAGTCAACGCATCGGGAGTACTCCTTTGAAAATTTACGATGAAAATGAGGTTGATGTAGAAATGGAATCTATTAATGAAAACACACCAATGATAACTATTTTAGAGATACAGGGAGTTCGATGTTCTGCAAAAAGTTTTCAAATTGATATTGAACTTAAACAAATCATGGTTTTAAAACCAGTCAATATTTTTGAAAAATGCATCATAAAATCTAAAGAAAAAGATTTAGTAAAAGTTGAACCTGAAATCAAAATCAAAGAAGAAGGAGAAAAGGAAGAAGAAGAAAAGGAAGAAGAAAAGGAAGAAGAAGAAAAAGAACCTGAATCAAATTTTGAAAAAAAGCCTGAAGAAGAAGAAGAAGAGCCAGAAGAAATCAAAGAGCTTAACTTTGACAATGATAGTGATATTTTAGAAATAAATTTGGATATTGATGAAATTGAAAAATCAGAAACTATCCATTTGAAAGAAAAAACGGAGGTCTATTATCAAATGTATAGAGAAGCCAGACAAAAAGCCAAGCTTGCAAAATCTTTAGCACTTTCTTCTTATTTGGAAGCCCGCCGAATCAAAAATTTGTATATGCTGGAAGATATCGACGATAGTGACGAAAGTGATTTAGACGATTTAGAAAATGAATAGTAAATAATTTTATCAATCCGTAATATATAACTAAGAATGTTTTCTGAAACTCTAAATAGTATCCAAAGTGGTTTTTCCAAGTTTGTCACACCTCAACGATTGTTTGTTTTAGTTGTTTTCTCAGTTCTTGCTTGGTTTTTACTTTCTTATTCTGACACTAAATCATTTAATCTAGCTGGTATGGAGACCGGAACTGATAGTTCGGCTCAGACTCAGGGTCAGGCTGCCCCTGCTTCTACCGCTTCTAATGCGAGTCCCAACGAGCTTTTACCCATTGATGCCAACAGCCAGTGGGCTGCTTTGAACCCTGTTAACATGAACCAAGGCTCAATCCTCAATGGTGATATGTTGCAGGCTGGCTACCATATTGGCCTTGATACCATTGGACAGACATTGAAGAATGCCAATCTTCAACTAAGAAGCGACCCCATCATCCCTAAGCAAGATGTTGGCCCGTGGAACCAGAGCACATATGAACCCGATTACGGACGAGTTCCTTTGGAGATTGGCTGCACTTCTGCCCAATAAGTAGGGAAACCTACGGTTAAGGCACCCTTCGGGTGCCGACCGTCGGACGCAAAGCGTCCTTTCCCCTACGACCCCTTCCCTTACCCTTATGAACCATCCTTTACCTTTATGAACTCTCCTTTACCTTTATGAACCCTCATTTACCCTTATGAACCCTCCTTTACCCTTATGAACCCTCATTTATCCTTATGAACCCTCCTTTACCCTTTGGCCTCTCATTAAAATACATTTTGTAAGGAGGGGTCAAAGGGGAACGTAGTTCCCCTTAGTTCACCTTCATAAATAAAATTCTTAATGTTTTTTATGAATGTTGTATCAAGTCATTGTTTTTTTATTAATATTAATCGTTTATAGTCAGATTATGTTCCAATTAAAAAAAGGCGACGACCTAGAAATATACGAAACCGATTTCACAAACAATAAAGAATTGAATGATAGTGCCAATTTAAAACAGCCGTTCATATTTTCATTTAGCAATTTTGACAATATGCTGAAAGACATTAGTTTGATTCCTGATTACGGCAGTTTTGACGTTTTTGTCAAGGACAATCGCGACTACTATGCAGATAAGCCATCCAATAGTATTGTTCTCACCCTGAATGCGGCAGATTCGCTGATGAAAACAGACCCCGATGAAAAATATTACAGCGATGGTAACCAGCATTTTATTGAGGAAACCGGTATCCAAAAATATTATAACCAGTTTGACAAATATCTGAAACCGATGTTCAATGTTTTTAGTAAATATGATGTAATCTTTGGCTCAGCCGGTGTAACGACGCCGCTCATTTACCACACATATGAACGCAGGTACCTCTATTTAACCAGTGGTAAAATGCAGGTGAAAATGACCCCGTGGCGAAGCACCAAATATATGATTGTCAATAAAGATTACCGGGAATATGAATTCAGTTCGCCGCAAAATGTGTGGAAACCGCAACCCCCATATACTGGGTTTCAGAAAATGAAATTTTTGGATTTTACAGTGCATCCGGGGCACATATTGTATGTGCCGCCGTTTTGGCATTACAGTATCCAGTTTATGAAAGATGAAAATAATTTGGTTCATGTCTTTAATTACGGGTCCGTGATGAATGTTTTGTCCAATGTATTCAATTTGGGGCACCATTACTACGAAAAAAATGTTTTGAAGAATAAGAAGAAGGAAACCGAAGCGAAAATTTAATTTTTGCTAAATGATTTCAATATAGTGTTAACATTTTCCGAACTGAAAGGAGTTTCATCTGTTATACAAAAGTTGTTGATGTCATTGTCATCGTCGTAATTTGACGGAGCACATGCTCTTTGAATAGGAGCACATGCTTTTTGAATAACATCGTCATCGTCGTCGTCATCGTCGTAATTTGACGGAGCACATGCTCTTTGAATAGGAGCACATGCTTTTTGAATAACATCGTCATCGTCGTCGTCATCGTCGTAATTTGACGGAGCACATGCTCTTGTAACATTGTCATCATCCGAATCCGAATCCGAATCCGAATCATAAGTAAATCGAGAATTATTTTCAACTACTACATTATGCATTCGTTGATCTCCATTGGAAGCTTGTCTTGAACAAGAATACATAAATGCATTACGCGTTCCCAGTGTTTGATATACAATTGCAATATCATTGCACAGATATTTCAATTGAACATTCTCTGTCATACCATTGTTTTTCATATAAGTGTTGATTTCATTCATAACTGATTTCATTTCCGCTTTCAACAAATAGTGATTTTGTTTTTCACCATTTGTCGCTTTGTATAATAATTCCAGCGTTCTTTGCCTGTAAAATGCAATTTGTAAGTCTTCATATTTGCCTTCAAAATTGACAACATGTTGAACTGCACCATTTGATTTTACAACAATTACAAGGTCTTCCGGAGTTTCCGAATATAAATTGAATGTCTTTTTCATTGACCCAGACATATTTCCAACATACAGTTCGGATTCCAGCGTGTTTGTCTTGTAATTGTATATTTTTCCACCCGCAACTTCAATGGTTACTGCGTCCATGCATTTATATAAAATACGTTCCAATATCTCTGCATATGCGTTTCTGGATTTTTCAATGGTTGCGATGAAATAATAAGTGCTGTCTTTTGTATTACTCAATGCTGCAAATATTCGAGGGTTATGTCCAACACCAAATCCAATAAATGTATTGATTGCATTTTTGTCTACGCATTCCGCCAGTGCTATCGGATGTTTAATTCCTTGATTTGCATCGCCGTCGCTCAATAATACGTTGTATTGTTCGGGGCCAGTAGTGTGCATTTTTTTTAGGGCTAGGCCAATGTCGGTTTCGTCTTCACTGTATATCTTTTTCAACTTTCCGATTAACTCGTCTAAGTTGGAACTTAGAACGGGTGTTGCCTCAAATATGGTTTTAACACGGGTGCTGAATGTTTTTACGCTGACCGATATGTTTCCTTCTGGGCAGTTTTCCTCGATAAACCGTAGAACTCGTTCAGTTACAAAAAGCACTTGTTCCAGTTGGGTATTTCCGTCACTGCATTTTCCGTTCATTGAACCTGAATTATCAATCATTAAGTTGATTGTTTTTTTTTCACCGGAGATTTGGACTTTTTTCAATTCCAATTCGAATGTACCAAAATGTTCTAGTGGAACAAGTTTATTTTCTTCTTTTTCATCTTCATCTTCTTCATCTGATTCAGAATGAGGCTCAATGAAAGATGATTTTTGAAAATTTGTTTGAATTGTAAGATTTGTATCTACCGTAGTTTCAACAACAGGGTCTTCAACAATGGTTTCCACTACAGGGTCTTCAACAATGGTTTCCACTACAGGGTCTTTATCAGCTACTTGGCTGATATGCATTTTGATTTCGCTTTTCTCAATATTTGGTGATTGCATTTTGTTCTGGTTTTATGAATTTAATTTTTTACTAAAAATTAATTTCAATTTTACACCAAAAAATGATTTGATTATTTTTTTCGTTTGGAATTCTTTTTTCTTTTATTAGTTTTTCTTAATTTTTTTATTAATCCTAACCCACTTGAGCTTCTCAACAGTTCTCTCATTTTATCGGTTTTTGCTACATCTAAGGGTGTTACGCCGTACCCATCTGAATATTTCTTTGGTGGCAATTTTGGGTCTGCTCCATATTCAAGAAGTATTTTTGCTATTTCATAATATCCATTTGCTGATGCAACAAAAAGAGGACTTCTCCCAAATCCATCCGCTTGATTGATATTTTTAACTCGTCCGGTTTCAAGGAGTAATCTTACTTTGTTATAATTCCTTGTATTTGTTGCCATAATAATTGCAGTTGTCAGCATAGTATTCCAATTATTTGCCCCTAATGCATTGAGGTCTACACCACTCGCTAACACTTCTTTCAAATATTCATCATCCTTGTCATCATCATCTTCAATTGCATTTATTAGGTTTTTATCTAATGTATAGGGTCTTAATATAAATGCGGACATTATATAATATATAATGAATATAAATTATTCTTTCCCTAACAAATCTTGTAGGTCTTCTTCGTCGCGTATTTGTATCCAATCTCTATGAGTTCGGTTCCATAATCGAAGTTCATGGAACTATAATCAGAGAGATATTTGGCATCCACAAAATACTTGTTTATCTCTCCAATTGGTTTTGCACAATTCTGGTTCATTGTTGCCAACGGGTTATTGAAATTGCCGGTTGCAACTTCGAATGTTCTTATCAACATTTCTTTGAGCGAAGTGATTGGCGTACTATCATATTTAATTCCTTCATACGGTGTAATATACGTAATATTCAAGTAGTCTCCGTGTTCCACCTGCAATAATTCGTTGGACAAAGTGCCTCCGTCTGCATACAGGTTGCCATTGTATTCAATCGGTGGGAAAACCCCTGGAATTGCCGAGGAGGAAAGAAGAAGGAGCACTTTGTTAGCATTATCATTTTGGTTAAATTCGTAAACATCCAGGTTTCCGCTGTATAAATTGGTTGCACCAATTAGCGTTTTTATAACGGGTTCATTTGGCATTTTATCAATAATTGTTCTTAAAGTCTTTTTTAAAGGCTCGGTATTAAGGACAGATACTCCAGTAGTTGGCAATAATTCAAAGACCATTCGGTTATGCATCTCTCCATAAAGTTTCTCTGCGAATCGGATTCCAGTGTTTAAATCTTTGTAGTAAGAGAGAAACCCGGAATTTAATGCACCTGCAGAAATTCCAGTATACAAGTCGTATGTTTTGGTTGGTCTTTGTTCTTTCTCTGCAATATACTTTGCGATTCCGATTTCAACCGCACCGAATGAACCGCCGCCGCTAAATGAAAGCTGATTTAGCGAAGCAACTTTTGTCAATAAACAAGCAATTATGATTATGCAGAACATTATAATAAAATAAAATATATTTTTATTATAATTTGTGAAGTCTTTTATTTCTTTTGGTTCTTCTTCTTTTTGGTCTCTACAGGTTGTTCAGCTACAGGTTGTTCAGCAACAGGTTGTTCTTATGTTGCAGGCTCTTCTGTTGCAGCCTCTTCGGCAACTCTGGTTTCCTCAGCTAATCTGGTTTCCTCAGCTAATCTGGCTTCCTCAGCTAATCTGGCTTCCTCAGCTAATCTAGCTTCCTCCACCAATCTAGCTTCTTCTGCCAATCTAGCTTCTTCTGCTAATCTGGCTTCTTCTGCTAATCTGGCTTCCTCTGCTAATCTGGCTTCCTCAGCCAATCTGGCTTCTTCTGCTAATCTAGCCTCTTCTGCTAATCTAGCTTCCTCAGCCAATCTGGCTTCTTCTGCTAATCTAGCTTCATCAGCCAATCTAGCTTCCTCGGCCAATCTAGCTTCATCGGCCAATCTGGCTTCCTCAGCCAATCTAGCTTCCTCGGCCAATCTAGCTTCCTCAGCCAATCTAGCTTCCTCAGCCAATCTAGCTTCCTCGGCCAATCTAGCTTCCTCCGCCAATCTAGCTTCCTCCGCCAATCTGGCTTCCTCCGCCAATCTGGCTTCTTCCTGTTTTTTTACTTCTTCTTCAGCAACAATAGGGTTCTGCATTGCAACAACTGGCTTGGGTCTTCTAAAAAAATTAAATCCAAACATTTTATATATTTGTTTATTATTTTTTTACCAAAATAATAAACTAACAATCAAATTGATTGGTCTGCTAAAGATTTACCAAAACGAGCCACCTGCAAGCCCAGAATTTGCAGGCAATGGAGAAAAATCACTGAAATCCCCTTGCGGCGCACCACCGGTTCCCTGCACTTTGAGAGCATAGTCAAACCCTTGGCCTGAACTTCTGTTACTAGTGGTAACGGCTGGCGGCGGAGGATACATCCCCGTCTGGGTGCGCGAATCATCAAGAGAATCCGCTTGGCTGGGTTGGTGGTTCTGGGATCCACTTAGTCCTTCTTTCCTCCCCTTCTTATTCTCTGCACCCGGTCCATTCCACAACTCGTAAGCTCGGTCAACCAAGATATTCACCTTGATTCCCAACTTGGTCTGCAGACTGAGAACAATCACCAAGAACGCCAAAATGACAGTGGTCAAATTGAACGCCTCATATTTGTATCCACTGTATGTAGGAAAATACGTGATGACCCGGTGAATCAAAACCACCCCAATAAACATAACAACAATTTGGATGAAGATTTCTGCTAAAAGTTCGAGAGACGACTTCTCAACATCCGCTTCAGGTACAAATTTCTGGATGGTTTTGTTGAGCATGACAACGGGTAAAATGGCGGTCAACGAATATTGGATGACATTCAGAATTTCGGCTTTTCCTTCGTCGGACGAATCAAATACGTGGTTTATAAAAGTATTTTGGTTAATTGATTTGGCTTCATGAATGATATTTTCCATTGATTATATAGTATATAAAAACAAAATTAAAGATTTCTTGATTAATTATTTCATCCAATGCACCAAGAACAACAATATTTGGACCTGATTAAAAACATTCTCGATAATGGAACTTGGGAAGAGGGGCGAAACGGCCGAACAAAAAGCGTCTTTGGTAACATGATGCGTTTCGATTTAACAAACGGGAAAATCCCAATTCTGACCACCAAGAAAACGGCGTGGAAAACTTGTCTAAAGGAGCTTTTGTGGTTTATTCGCGGAGAGACCGACAACAAATTGTTGCAGGACCAGGGCGTCCATATTTGGGATGGCAATACCACGCGTGAATTCTTGGACTCCAGAGGATTAAATTACAGAGAAGGCTTGATTGGCCCTGGCTATGGGTTTCAGTGGCGCAATTTCAATGCGCCGTATGACCAGGAGAGTGGCGGTCCTTCTGGAAAAGGTATTGACCAATTGCAACAAATCATTGATGCACTTAAAGACCCAGCGCAGAGAACCAGTCGCCGTATGGTTATGACTGCGTGGAACCCGCTTCAAATAGACAAAATGGCGCTTCCGCCTTGCCACATTTTGTGCCAGTTCAATGTGCATGACGGGAACAAGCTGTCGTGCTCTCTTTATCAGAGGTCATGTGACGTCGCACTTGGCGCAAGCTTCAATATAGCTTCGTATAGCTTCCTTACGCATTTGTTAGCAAAACATTGTGGATTAGTTGCATATGAATTTGTGTATTTTATTGGAAATTGCCATTTATACGAGGACCACGTAGAACCAATGCGTGCAGTTTTGGACAAAGTTCCATTCAAATTTCCTACAGTTTTGATAAAAGAAGTGAAAGAGAATATTGGGGACTATATAGTTGATGATTTTATTATTGATGGATACCAAAGTCATGAACTAGTAAAGATGAAGATGGTTGCGTAGATAATTCTGAATATTTATAATTATTGAATTTTGGATTTTTTGAATTTAAACGCCATTTTTATTTGCAGGTTATTTAGCAAATAAAAACAATTATATGACTTATTTGTCTGTTTAGGAATATTATAAGTCGGCACATAATGCGCAAAGCTCTAAACGCCATAGTATAGTTGGGCTACATATAAAATTTAATATGTTTGCATAAAAAATACTTATATATATTATAAAATGAGTCTTGCAGATTTGCACAAAGCGGAAAAACTAAAAAATGGAGACAGTGTAATAGATACACAAACCAAAACATTGGTAAATATATCTAATATAGAAACAATACCAGATTATGGTATTTTTTACTATATTGGAAATACGAAGTACGGAAGCGAATATAAAAATAATTATTCTATGCCTGAACGATTTATAGGAGTTGATAAAATGGGTAATGGGAGAGGAGGCAAAAAATCTAAAAAACAACGTAATAGTAAACGCCGTCGTACTCATCATCGTAATCGTCTTAGTCGTCGCAAATAATCTACCAAATAAATAACATTTTGGAAAATGTTATTTACACAATTTATTTTGGGGGGTCTTCAATCTCTTCTTCCGAAATGTAAAAGTCAATTTTGTCGTCTTTCAATTGACCCATATCCGAGAGAACCTGGATTCTCTCTTCATATAGAGTCTTATTGACCTCCATGGTATAGGCCTGCAGTTTCAAAACAATATCTTTCAAATCGGCAACCTCCTGCGCCAACACCGCAAACTTGGTGTCAAACTCGTCAGCCATTGCATTGACTGCATCTTCTGATGCCGATTGACTTTGTATAGGTAAAGAAGAACTGCTTTGTATAGGTAAAGGCAAAGAATTCTGCGATTCCTTCATAAATGTTTCTAAAGTAATTAATCGCTTGTCCACGAGAGAAATGACCTGGGGCAATGTGAGTCCACCTTTAGGGGTTTGTGGTTGCAAATTATTATTATTTGTTTGCGCGGGAACTCCATTGTCTTGTAAAGTTGCACCCCCGGCACGTCTTTTTCTTGCGGCGGCATTTGCTTGGCTCATTTTATATTTTGATAAATGAAATATAAAATATGATTTTAACGCGATTAAATAATCATAAATATATTAAATATATTTAGTATATTAATAAAATGGCATCCAGCAACGACATACTAGAGAAAATTAATTCTTTAAAAAGTGATTATTATACCGAAAATAAAAAAAACACATTTTTCAAAAATAATCAGAAATTTGATTGTGCAAATACCATTGTCCAACAAATGAACAAAACCGATTTGTTCAATGGTATTATCAGAATTGACGAAAACCGATTGCTGTTCAATTATACCATGTTTAAAACCATCGTTCACCCGGATATTTATCTAGACTTGATATACTTCATTTTTCAACAAAATGACACCATTTTGCAAACGCACACTGTATATGATGTGATTGTTGATTTCAAAGGGCTGACAATGACTGGCGTGGAGAGATACAAGGGTTTTGTTACATTGTTGTCAAACGAAGGACAGAGAAACGGAAAGAATTTTTTGCAGAAGATGCAAAAAATCACTATTATAAATCCGCCATTCATGGTTGCCAATGTTGGTAAAATTTTGTTGCCACTGATGGATAAATGCGTGAAGGAAAAGATTATCTTGGGATAAACATTGATTCTAGATAAAAAAACATAAAAAAATGTAAATAATTAGCTCATATGCATTTAGTAACCGGTGCAAGTGACAATCATTATAAATCTTTGATAAATATGATATTATCATTTATGAAATATCATAAAAATGACCCAAATTACGTAATAGTTGTTTATAACTTAGGAATTAAAGAATCATTATGGGAAAGGCTGATAAATTTATTTGGTAGATATAGCAATTTTGTGGTTGAAGTATTTGATTATGGTTTATATCCAGATTATGTAAACATAAATATAAATGCTGGAGAATATGCATGGAAACCCATTGTAATTTATGACGTTTTTAATAAATACAAAGATGTTACGCTTTGGATGGACGCAGGAAATATAATAATAAACAAACTGGATAAAATAAATGAACTAATAAAAAAAAACAATATTTATTCAGGATATTCCAAAGGTAATATAAAACAATGGACACATGAAAAAACGATTGAATATATGGGTTGTTTTTATAACGGATATGACCTAACAATATCTAGTTGTAGAAATGGAGCATGTATTGGATTTAATTATAATACAGATTACGTCAAGACATTTGTAGAAGAATATAGGAATTATGCTTTAATAAAAGAATGCATAGCACCCGAAGGGTCAAGTCGGGTAAATCATCGACAAGACCAATCTGTGTTTTCTATTATGTTTTATAAATATTATATTAAATATCAATTTGATTTTTCAACGTTGGTTGATGAATATTATACAGATTATAAAATACATAATGATGTAGATTAAATTTATTCAACCGTAACCACCTTTGCCAAGTTCTTTGGCTTGTCTGGATTAATTCCCTTTTGCACCGACAAATAATATGCAAGCAACTGGATTGGTACAAGTCCTAGCAATGAGGAATACGACGAATTTGTAGAGACTCGAATTTCTCCCTGGTTTGAAATAAGGATAACTGGCGAACCTCGTGACTTCACCTCTTCCACACAATTTTTAATCTTAGCTTCATATCTGCTGTCCAAATCCAAAATAATAACTGGAAATGTTTCATCCAGTAAAGCAAAGGGCCCATGTTTCAACGAACTTGCCGAGTATCCTTCTGCATGCACATAAGAAATCTCCTTAATCTTGAGAGAACCTTCTCTCGCGATACATTCGTCACTTCCCTTGCCCAAAATAAATATGTTTTTTGTATCTATTAATTTTGCAGAAAAGGTCTTGATAACTGGTTCAACATTTTCAATTGTATTTTTGAAATCGTTGGATAAATTCTGCAAATCACTAATTGTTCTGGTTCTCAAATGTTCATTGACCCCGTGCAATTGAGAGAACCAAATGGCCATAAGCGATAAACAGACAACTTGGCTGGTAAATGCTTTTGTAGACGCCACACCCACTTCTTTTCCAGCATTGCAGTAAACCCCGCAATCCACTTCTCTTGCAATGAGAGAATCAACGACATTGATGGCCCCAATTGTTACGGCATTTCCTTGGTGTTCAATGCATCTGTGCAAATCTTTGGTCTCTCCAGATTGGGAAACCAGAATTATCGCTGTTTTGCCGACCCTGGGAATGTCGTAGTAAGAAAACTCGGCGCCGTCAAATACTTGGACTGTATTCAAATTGCATAATCGTTTGAAAAAATGCATCCCGTAGAGACCGGCAAAATACGAGGTCCCGCATCCCAAAATGATGATATTGCAAACGTCTTTAAGAATATTAATATGTTGGTCAAGTCCGCCCAATTTGACCCGGCAGGGTCCGTCAATTCGCCCCCCATTGTTAATGGCGTTTAAAACCACAGTGGGTTGGTACCAGATTTCTTTCAAAGTCCAATGAGCAAATGGATGCGGCGACAAATCATCCACGGTGGTTAACACTTTTTTACCAGTATATGTTCCAGAGGTTTTGACAAGAAGTCCATCCGTTCTCTCAATGACACAAATATCATCATTATGTAAAGTGATGTAATTGGAAACCAAATTGCAAAAACCACTTTGTTCGGATGTGATAATGATGCAATCGTCGCTTTTGCCGACCAAAAGAGGCGACCCATTACGAACACAAAACAACTTGTTGGGGCTTTTTGCATCAACCACAATAATACCATATGTCCCCTGAAGTTTGGCAACAGTTGCCTCAATGGATTTCTGCGTATTGCCGCCAAGTTTATCGTAAAAAAAAGAAATCAAATTCACAATAATTTCGGTGTCGGTCTGAGAGAAAAAAACAAATCCATTATTCATCAAATCCTGTTTAAGTTCCATGTAATTCTCTATGATTCCATTGTGAACAACGGCAAACTGTTTGTTGTTGGAGAGATGCGGATGTGCATTGGTGTCATTTTTAACACCGTGGGTGGCCCAGCGATTATGACCAATACCCAAAGTATTTAATCCCATATTTACACACACTTGTTGCAACTTTTGCAGAGAACTTTCACTAATTGTGGAAGCGTATTTATGAACCTCTAAATGATTGTTGTTTAACACGCATAACCCAGATGAATCATATCCGCGATTTTGCAATTGGATAAGCCCGTTGATGATTTTCTCATGAATATTTTCCGGAGTTGCAGAGACAATTCCAAAAATTCCACACATTTTTATATTAGTGAATTCTAAAATAAAAATCAAATTTGAACTGATTCAACAACATATTATTTACAATAAATATAAAAAACTTACTCCAATCATATTAATCAAATGCGTGTTGTCATTACCAATAAAGAGAAGGCCAAGGCTTTTACCAGTATGTTCCAGAATATGAAGCTTTTTTGCGAGCACATCAACTTAATGTTTGAGCCTGGTCGGCTTTACGCCCAGGGAATGGATTCGTCCCACATTTCCGTGTTTGAAATCTTCATTCCTTCTGGCTGGTTTGACGAATATGTGCAAGAAGGGACTTCCGTCATTGGTTTAAGCACCCAGCATCTTTTCCGCATCTTGAATACGCGCGAAGAAAGTCAGCAAATTAATATTGAGTATACGGACGCAAACACTGACAAATTGTTTTTGCATTTCATCAGTTCAAAAACATCGTTTGACAAACATTTTGAGCTTCCGCTCATTGAATTAGAATCGGAGATGATGGAAATCCCTAGTGTAGATTACCAAGCGGAATTTTCTTTAGCGTCTTCCAATTTTGCCGGAATTGTGGGTCAACTCAAACAGTTTGGTGCGGACCTCCATATTCGGTGCAATGAGGAGGAGTTATGTCTGACCGCCAAAAGCAATGAGAGTGGTAATATGAGTGTCATTGTTCCAATTGATGATTTAACTTTGTTTGCAATTAATGAGGGCGAGACATTGGATATATCGTTTTCGCTTTCCCATTTGCACAATATTTGTGCGTTTCACAAGGTAAGCGATAGTATCAATATTAAAGTGAGCGAGAATTATCCTTTGAAAACCACTTATTTACTGGAATCACTGGGTGAGGATGAAGAAGATGAATCAAAGGCAAGAATTGTGGTTTTCCTGGCGCCCAGAATGTCGGAGGATGCATAATGTTATTATTATGTAAAATAAATATATAGATTAAACATTCATTTTACAATAAATGTTTTATTCCCAAGACAACCAAGACGAATATTTGGAAAAAATTGTTTTCAAGGGTTACAAGAATGGTGTTTTTATGGACATTGGTGCACATGATGGAATCAGCATAAACAATACATTGTTTTTTGAAAGAGAACATCAATGGACTGGAGTAAACGTAGAAGCCATCAAAGATGTTTATGACAAATTGTGCAAAAATCGACCAAACTGCATAAATTTGAACTATGCAGCTTGCAACAATGATGGTGTTGCCGATTTTGTATACAACACTGGATACACCGAAATGATTTCAGGGTTATATAAAGATTATGATAATAGACATAATAAACGATTACAAGATGAAATTTCTCAATATGGAGGAAATACCCAATTGATAAAAGTTAATACAAAAAAAATAGAAACCATATGCAATGAACATAATATAAAAAATATTAATTATTTATCAATTGATGTAGAAGGCGCCGAATTTGACGTTATTAAATCAATCAATTTTGAAAAAGTATTTATTGATGTGATTGGGTTTGAAAACAATTACAATGATAATTCAGTACCAATTGTTGAGTATTTAATAAACAAGGGGTATATTGTTATTCACAGTTCATTGGATATATTCATGATAAATGTAAAATCACAATTTTATACCAAATTGTATAAAAAAAAATATTTTTTTTTTAATTGAAATATTTTATTTGTAAAATTGAAATCTTTTTTTGTAAAAAATATATAAGTATAAAAAAATAAATTGTCGTAAAAAACTTTTGTAAAAATAAAATGCAACTTAGACCCAGATGTGAAGAATGCCGTTCAACCAGTCATATGGTTTGTCCGCCTGTGCATACGCCTGTGCAACAGCAAGTGCATGTCCGTATCCGTAGTGCGTCAGCAAAATGTTGTTCATTTTGCAGCAGACCTGGCCACTACAAACCAAGATGCGAAAAATACAAGTCATTCATTGAACTAATTTGCCCCGATGATTTGAATGAACATATAGAGGTGGTTATTCAAGCCTTCTATACGGATATGCAAAACATATTCATTCGGTTTTTAAGAACACATTATACAAATGCTCAAAATGCTGGGTTGTTTAATGCACCGATTGACCAATTCAGAGCCCTTGTAAAAATGTTTGTTGAATTGTATCAAATTGGTTACTTTATGTTAAAATCAAAACCAAAACCTAAGCCCAAAAAAATAGTTGTTGAGTTGTTCAAGACTTCTGTAAATGTATCGCAAGAATGTGGTATATGTTTGTCAGAAGATGTTCCTTGTTCCAATATGGTTAAGCTTGGATGTGGCCACGAACTGTGCGGAGACTGTGTTAAGCGAATCATTCATACAAAACCATGCTGTGCTTTCTGCAGAGCCGATATTACAAAGGTAAGTGTAAACTCACGAGAAGTTTTCAATATTCTGAAGGCCAAATAAAAAATACAAAAATACAAAAATACAAAAATACAAAAATACAAAAATACAAAAATACAAAAATATAAAAAATATAATATAAAAAATATAAAAAATATAAAAAATATAAAAAATATAAAAAATATAAAAAATATAAAAAATATAAAAAATATAAAAAATATAAAAAATATAAAAAATATAAAAAATATAAAAAATATCAAATAATTTTATTTGATGTTTTTTTATTTTGAAACAACATTTTTTTGAAACCAGTTTTTAATAAAATCTTTGGAATATTTTTTCTTGAATTGGTTTAGATATGGCAACTGTTTGCGAATTTGTTCCAAAGGATATATATCGGCACAAATACAATCATTGTATATATGGCGAAACATATAACTATTTGATATAGCAATTGGCACATCTACAGAGAGAGCACAGTCAATTACGCTACTTATACCACGACCCTGCATCCGGTCATACATAAACACATTCATGGTATTGGATTGCAAAAATAAAAGAATGTCATCATTTTCAAAAAAATCATTGCTTATTAACAATTCAATTCCCGGTTTTCTTGGAACAGAAAGACAATGCTGCATTGTATTTGCTAATTGTGTTTTTTCACAATAATGCCCTAATGGAATAATCAGTTTTATAATTGCTTTGTCATATTGACTATTAATAATCGAAATCATACGGTCAAACCCCTTGTTTGTAAATCCAAAGCCAAATGAACCAAAAATGGGTACATCAAGGCCCTTATTATAATTAATAAAATTAGAGGTTGATGGATTTGTTGGTATGTTGTAGAATAAAGGTCTTGGAATTCCATTCTGCATATTTGGGTCGATATCTAAAACAGAATCAAACATTGAGCCATCGGATTCGTGTAGAATTCCATAGTTTTTTATAAACTTATTGTTTATGGTGTGAATTATATTTGTATTTTTTAGCCATATCATTGGAACTGAATGATAATTAAATATGACAACATCTGGAAAAGTTTCATTGATAATATGGTTATAGTTTTCATATCCGTCTACTTCTCTATATTCAACAATGGATTCCAAACATTGATAAAGTCTGTATCCATATTGATATACACCACAGTTTTTATAAGACGTGTTTAAAAATATTATTTTCATTTTATATGATAATATTATTTATTTTTATATCATTTTTGAAATGTAAAATATAAAATATAAAATATAAAATATAAAATATAAAATGTAAAAAAATCATATAAATAATAGTAATCAATATCAATAACATGTTGTTAACATATTATTCTTTTCCAGACAGAAAGGATGGATTTGGTGCCCAATTTCAAACACTAATATATTCTATTATTTTTTGCGAACAAAATAAACAAAATTTTTTATACAAAGGAATAACCAGTATAGAACATAATTATGATAATGACCCAAATTATATAAATGAAATTGATGAACTAATGAATATAAAAAATAATTATGCAACAATGACAATAGTTAAAAATAATGATGTGATTCGTGAATTGCCGTTTAATAAGTTAATAAATATAATTGACCGAAAATTTGATTATTATTTATCAACGCCGGCATTTCAACGGTATAAAAACATATTTTGGCAAAACAAAGTAAAATATAATTTTAATAATAATAAATTCAATGTAGCAGTACATATTCGCAGATATTGTATGGCAGTTGATAATGGCTGTAAACGTCAGACAATTTCAATTTCATATTTTGCAAATATAATGAACATGATTCGCCAAAAATATTCAAATGCGCAATTTCACATTTATTCAGTTGGAGATATTGAATATTTTAATCCATTAATAAATCAGGATGTCAAATTGCACATTAATGAAAATATTTCAACCACATTTGTCCAAATGGTCTCTGCTGATGCAATTATTACGTCTCGAAGTTCGTTAAGTCATGTAGCAGGAATGCTTAGCGATGGAGAAGTATATTATATTCCATTTTGGCATCCGCCGCGAAAAGAGTGGATTATAATACAATAAAATTTTATATAAAGGTTTTAAAATATTTATTATAAATGGAAAACAGTTGTATTCTATGTGCGGAACGATTAATTGGAAAAGTAGAAACAATTCTTTTTCTTTGTTCAAAATATGATACCGTTTATATAAAAAAAACCGAAGAAAATGAAATTTTGTCAAATTCAAAAATTTGTTTTTTTATAGAGGACCCCCCTTCTTGTCCCATAATTAATTTGGATGAAACATCATTTGAAATTCCAGAAGAGTTTAAAATTGCACCAATTTATTACACAGCTAGTGGATTGTTGGGAGATTTAATTTTACAATTATCTATTGTTTGTGAATTGTTTTACAAAACTGGTCGAAAAGGTATTGTGACGTTGTCCGAAGATATGCATCGGTTTCGTCGTGGACTTGAATCTACATACAATGATATTCAATCCATTGTAAAATCCCAGCCATACATTGAAGATTTGCGAATCAGTAAACCAATAAAATGTGATATTAATTTAAGCAAGTGGCGAAACAGTCGTTTATTATTTAAAACAACATGGTATAGTTTATTTTTACAAGAATATGGTGTTCATTTTGGCAAACACAAATGGATTTATACAAAAAACGCGGAACAATGGAATAACAAAATTGTTATTCACATAAGTCAATACCGGTTTCCAAAAAATTTAAATTATCATAATATTGTTCAACATTTTGGAATGAAAAATGTGGTATTTTTGAATATGGAAGAAACTGATTTAAATTATTTTGTAAAGCGAATTGGTATATCAATTCCAACAGTTTATAAACCAGGTTCTTTTGAAGAACTTTGCATTATTATAAACTCGTGTAAATTATTTGTAGGAGCTTTGTCAATGCCACTTACAATTGCACATGCAACTTATGCAAACCGGATTGTTGGACTATCTGGAGACCCAAATGATGATATAATGAATATTGGTTTAAAAAATTATATGCCAAATATTATTTTTGAAGTATAGAAAGGGCATAAGCGGTAAGCAAAGCGGCGCTGAACCAAGGTTAAGCAGTCAGGCTTCGCCTTTATTCAGATAAGCGAAGCTTATCTTACGCCTTTTAATCCCTCCTTTTAATCCCTCCTTTTAATCCCTCCTTTTAATCCCTCCTTTTAATTTATATATAAAGCAAAACTTTGCTTATTATGAGATATATTTTTATAACAATATAAAAATATATGAAGAGAAAATACAACAATGACAACACAATTTGTCCATAGCAACAACCAATCTTTATTGTGGAAAGTTATCAACAATACACAGCAGACAATTAACTACTTTGCAAATGCACCACCTGGAGAGAAAGAAAAGTGGTTTCAGACAATTATTGGTCATGTATATAATCAATACAATGGGCAAAACATTTCTCTCAGGGATATAAATAAAAGAGCCATTGATTTTATGTTGCAAAGTTTGCAAACCACGTCAGTAAAGGCACCTTCTGCGTCAGCACACCCTTCTGCGTCAGCACACCCTTCTGCGTCAGCACACCCTTCTGCACCTTATCAGTCGACTGCGTTAGCACACCCTTATCAAACCGTAAAAAGTAGAGAACAACAACTAACCGACCAATTTACTCGAAGACAGGCTGAATACGAATCAATGGTCAAGAAGGATGTTCCCACTCCGCATTTCACTGAAAATGTAAAAGACGAGGCAATTTTGGATCTTGGTTCTGCAGTCAAAGAATATATGAAACAGAGAGACCAAGATATTGAAATACCAAAATCGGCTGATTCGCCTACAAACGCTTCGCCTATGCCTTTACGGTCGGCACCTTCGGTGCCTTTACGGTCGGCACCTTCGGTGCCTTTACGGTCGGCACCTTCGGTGCCTTTACGGTCGGCACCTTCGGTGCCTTTACGGTCGGCACCTTCGGTGCCTTTAAAACTCAATCTGAATAATACAGAACCAATTTCTCTCATGGTTGAAGAATTGCCTTTAAAAAAAGTTCAGTGGGGAGAAAACACAGAACATATATTTGATAAAAACGAATCCATTATTCTTCCAATTGATAAAAATGAATCAAGCATTATTGCAAGAATGGAAAAAGACATTTCAGAAATGAAAACAAAACTGGAAGAAATACTCGCACTTTTACAAAAATAATATTTTTTCAATAAACAATATAATATTATAAGTCATATAATAAACAAATGATTGAAGCCCTTTTTGAAAACACCCATTACATCAATTTGGAACACCGGATTGACCGTCTTGTCCATGTAAAACAAGAACTTGCAAAAATCAACGTAGTTGGCAGCCGTTTTAACGCTATAAAACTGGCCAATGGTGCAGTCGGATGTTCCATGAGCCATTTAAAATGTCTGGAACAGGCAAAGCAAAATGGTTCACCCTATGTGTTTGTATGTGAAGATGATATTCAGTTCTTGGACCCCACGCTTTTTCTCAAAAACCTGGGATTATTCTGCGAAACAATTAAATCGGAGTGGGATGTCCTCATCATTTCCGGAAACATTTGCCCCCCCTTCCAACCGGTTGGCGATTTCTGCGTAAAATTAATTAATTGTCAAACAACCACTGGCTACATTGTCCAACAACATTACTATGACACATTGATTGCCAATTACAGAGAAGGTATTACCAAGTTGTTGTCAGACCCCACAAACAAACGCGAATATGCCATTGATATGTATTGGAAACGGTTGCAGACAAAAGACCGCTGGTATATGATTGTCCCGCCAACCGTGGTGCAAATGGAGGGGTTTAGTGATGTGGAAGGTCGTGAAACCAATTACAAATATTTGATGACCGACATGAACAAGGAGTGGTTATTCAAAAATAATATGGTACCTCAACCACAAATGGTTCAAGTTCAACAAAATTCAATGTATTCTTTTAAACCACCTACGCAAAATTTGCAACAAAATTCAATTCAACAAAGTTTCAATTTAGGAATTAAATATAGAAACCAGTTTGATTTAGTCAATGGTAAAATGAATATGACCAAAAAATGAATATGACCAAAAAATGAATATGACCAAAAAATGAATATGACCAAAAAATGAATATGACCAAAAAATGAATATGACCAATACAAAAAAATAATTATATATAATATAATAATGCCTAGATGCCCAAAAGGAACCCGTCGAAATAAAAAAACTGGTATATGTGAGCCAAATAAAAGTAAAGGAACTCAAAGAAGTAAGTCACCAAAATCGTCAAGTACAAAATTGTCAGATAAAGACTTCTCTAACCAAGACTTGTCTAACCAAGACTTGTCTAACCAAGACTTGTCTAACGCAAAATTTGTAAAATCAACTTTGATAGGTACGGAATTTATAAATGCAAATTTAAAAGGTGCAAATTTTAAGGGTGCCAATTTAACTGCTGCCGTCTTAGAAGGTGCAGATTTAGAAGGCGCTAATTTAGAAGGCGCCAAATTAGTAGAAGCATACTTAAATGATGCAAATTTGCGAAATACTAAATTAAAAGGTGCAAACTTTACTGCCGCACAACTAGAATGTGCAAAATTATTAACAAAATTAGAAGGTGTAAATTTAAGTTTTGCCCGTTTAAAATCACAAGATTTTGAAAATGCAAAATTGAAAGGTGCAAATTTAAAAAGCGCAAATTTGAGAGGCATAAATTTTAGGGATGCGGATTTGAGAGGTGCAAATTTAGAAGAAGCAGATTTGAGGGGTGCCGATTTAGAAAATGCTGATTTGAGAGATGCCAAATTATATGGTGCAAATTTAAAAGGCGCAACTTTATATGGTGCAAATTTAAAAGGTGCAAAATATGAAGATGAGGATATAGAATTTGCTGATATGTAAGCAAAAGATATTTGAGTAATATATAATGGACCTTCCAAGAACAGAAATAAATAATGGAACACTGTCTTCTTTGAAAGCAATGCCCCAAAAAGATATAACCAGTGATGGAACCAGTAGTTTTGCAATGGGACGCAAAAATTACTATGAAACTTACGCACAATCCCCTACAAATGCTGTATTGAAACAGAAGAAATTTATTGGCGGTAATCGAGATGCATCTTATGTAGTTGCCAGACGCAGAGCCACAGAAATTGGCGTTGGAACAATGAACGCAAACTCTCAATTAATGTCATTTACAACGGTGAGAGATATCAATGTTGGCAACAATGCATTGAGACGAGTGCGTGCAGGTGGTACTTATGTGCCCAAAACGGCCAAATCCGCAACGGTAGACCCGCGCAAGTATATCTTTTAAAGGGAACCAAGGTTCCCTTTAAATCCCTCCTTTTAGGAAGGAATTTATAATAAAAATAAAACACTACAATGTTTTATTTTTTTTATCAAATAAAAGTTTTATAAGAAAAAAAGGGAGGGATTTAAAGGGAACCGTAGGTTCCCTTTATTCGATGTGCCACTCACCATTTTCATAAATTGCATTTGCATAGTAATTATTGGGTGGGTCAATATCATACAATTTATAAACATTTTTGTTATCAGTTTTGACAGCAATATACGATTTACCATATATTTGGATTTCAATACCCTTTAGTTTACCCTTTGGTTTAACAACGTTTTGCATAGTGTCTTGTTCCAAAATTGGAACTGTTAAAAAATCGTTGCTTTGCACATTTCCTAGATTGTAGCAAACAAGGTCATCCTTATACAAAGAACAATCCATTGCAGTTTCTTTTACCGCTTTTAGAATCTGCTTGTTAATTCTTTCCTTGGTATTTGAAACTTCATACAAATATTCATCCGTGGTTTTTCCATCATCTTTTGTTTTTATTTCAATATTTTTGTCCAACTGTCCCGCTGTCATTTTGGACAAATAGAGAAAAACTTGGACATTGCGCAAATCCTTAGGTAAATTCTTGTGACTGCAAATACGACGGGCACGTCCAATGACCTGTTCCATTCGCACCGGATGCCAATAAGGTTCAACAATATGAACAAAACGCGTATTTTCCAAATTAATACCTTCTGCACCGGAAGATGTAATCATGAATATCTTGATGATTTCTCCCATAAAATTATTTGCATTTATTTTTTCCAACTTGGTTCGAATGGTCGATGAAACTTGTGACCAATTGCTGTTGTAAATGTTTCGGATAATTTCCTTTTGTTCCGCGTCTTCCGTTCCCGTATACAATACAAACTTTGGTTTAACTTGGTCTTCTTCCTTTATCTCAATGTCCCATTTGCCGGACCGCTTCACCAGTTTAAATTCGGCAAACCCGTTTTGTTCCAGAATTAACTTGAGAATACCAATGCCTTCAATGGTTCGGAACTGACTGTAAACCAAATGCAATCCTCGGTTATCTTCATCTTCCAAATTCTCCAGTAAATGCAAAAACTTGGGGCTTAGCGTTTCCAAGCCGGATTTGCTTAAATAACGGTCCCCATTTTCCTTAAGAAAAGTAAGAGCTTTTTCCAGTTCTTCTACATATTTGGTGTCTTCGACTTCAACTTCTTCAACTTCTTCTTCCTCCGCATCTTTATTAACATCGGCTTCTTTCTTCCTTTTTGACGGTCGTTCATATTCATCGGGAAACACAAAATTGCAAAGCTCTCTCGAGTATATGCGATAAGTCGACGTTTTTTCAAACAAATCTTTGTTAAACTTCTTTGCATTTTGTTTTTCTTCGTTTCTTTCTCTTTTTCGCGCTTCCGAATATTGCACAATTTGGTGGTCACTCATTTCAACATGAACAACTTGTATGGGTAAAATATCCGGCAACAAATTCTCTTGTGCACTCTTGAAATAAGAGGTTAATCCAAGAATACGTCGTTTAAATAAATCCTCGTTAATCAGATTGCCAGTTTCGGCGTCAATAAATTTACTGATAAAAGTATCCGCATCATCGGGTAATGCTTTAATCGGGTCATATTCATTTTTTTTAACACTAAGACCATTTTTATTGAGGATTTCAATGATAGTATTCTTAAAATCGGAATCGCTCATATTTCCGGTTTCGTCTAATTTAACACCATTGTAATCGTTGAAAGGATTCTTTGAAGTGTTTTTGGATTTATTAACAAACCCAAATGGGTTTCGTGTAACCATGACCTTGTTTCCACTGTATTCCACATAGTCATATGTATTGAATCCCCCCCTTTTGAAGAACTCCAAAATCTTGTCTCTATCTATTTTGTCTGTTGTAGTTTGTTGAACCATGAATGTCCACGTTTTTATATATCCGCGCAACATATTGAAGAGAATGGCAATTTCGTTGGGGTAATTGATAATGGGTGTTCCAGTCAAAAATACAATCTTGACATTTTGTGCACTCATCAAATAATCGTATAAACGATAGGATAGCGAATCCGGTTTTTTAACTTTATTCACAATTCGGCTTACAAAATTATGGACTTCATCAATGATAACAACTTTATTGTCGAACGGGTTTATTTTTCCATTGTCTGTTAATTCGTTCAGTTTTCTACCATTCAAACCATTGTAATTAATGTCGTTGTATTTTTTGCGAATCATTAAATCCAATTGTTTGTCAACTTCGATTTGTTCTGCGGGAGTCAAATCTTCAAATTTATTGCCATCGCCAGTTTTCTTTCCTAACCAGACGCCATTTTCTAAAATGTATTCTTCATCCAATCCAATGACTTTTTTTATTTGAGATGCGTCTTTTTTCTCGGTCACACGAACTTTAATCCATTTTTGGTTTTTGCGGTAAATGTCGTCGCCGCATTTTTTTAATTCGCTGAAGAAGTTGGATTTCAAAGAGGCAGGTGTCATTACAATGATTTGTTTTTCGGATTTCATACCTTCTGCAACTGCAATGGATGTGCATGTTTTGCCGGAACCGAGACCGTGGTAAATGATAAGTCCGCGATAAGGAGAATACAAATTTAAATAATCGCGAACAACACGCTGATGAGTTAGTATTTCAAAATCTTCGGTTGAGCGTTTATCACAAGAAACATCCGCATCATTCACTTTGGCTAATTCAGCTGAGTGGGATTCAAATAGTTTATTTAACTCGCGAATAAACAAACCACGATTGGTCATGTAATAGCCAGACGCTTTATGGATTGTTTGTTTCTTTTGCTTTGTCATTTCATTGTAAAGTTTATTGGTAAACACAACCATACTTTCTGGAATGGGAAGATGCTTTTTGGTATGTTTAACAACTTTTGTTTTTTCTTTAGGAAACGCTTCCACAATTACATCTGGATTTTTATTTCTCATACGATTTACGGCAACGGATTTATATGAATTGGCATTTGCAAAAACAAAATAACCACGCTCATAATTAATTTTTTTTAATTTATCATACAAATCATCAATTGTGTTATGACAATCGTAAATTTGCGATTTTAAACTATCAGCAATTGCATATAAACAATCTGGTTCCATATGAAATTTTGGAATGGATACATAGTGCCAAGCTCCTTGATTTATAATTAAACCTAAACAATTTGATTGATTTAAATTGGCATTTAATATTTCTTTAATTTCTTTGTCGGATTTATCCTTGACATCTGGGTCATTGACATCCGTTTTATATTTATTAAATACAATATATTCATAATCTAAAAGTTTAAAAATATCTTCAAACCATTTCATTGGTAAATTACCTGCGGATTTACCAGACATGGTACAACCATCGTTTGTTGCATCCATTAATTCTAGAATTTTATCTGTGTCTAAATCAGCACTTAATTCAGAGATAAAAAGTTCTTGTAATTCTTTTAGTGTATATTTGCCATATTTTTGGTAATTAATATTATATAACACTAAATCTTGATTATATTCTTTTTTTTGTTTTTCTCCTTCGTATTTTTTATAATATTCATCTGTTATTTCCGGTTTTTTTTGAATTCTATTAAACATATCATTTGCTTCTTGTATTTTTGTTTCATGTTTGTCATTATGATATTGACTTATTCCACGCTCCTTGCAAAAACTCCATAAATTAATTTTGGTGTTTTTGTCTTTTGGTAAAGCGTCTGAATCTTTTTTATTTACTAATGTTGACTTATTTTTAATCCAAACAATTTTTTCTTCTTGAACAAGATGATTAAATGCGTGTTTTGCACAAAGGTGGGCAACTTGTTTTTCTTTATAGCTGAATTCTTCTTTTTCTTCTTTTTCTTCCTTTTCTTTTGATTCCTCTTTTTCTTCCTTTTCTTCCTCTTCTTCCTTTTCTTTTGATTCCTCTTCATCTTCCTTTTCTTCCTCTTCTTCTTCCTTTTCTTTTGATTCCTCTTCTTCTTTTGATTCTTTTTCTTCTTTTGATTCCTTTTCTTCCAAAAACAGATTAGATGATTTAAATTCTTCTATGCTGTCGCCATTCATCATTTTGCGCAAACGATTTAACACATAATCTCTGTCAAATTTTACATCAGTCTTATCTATAATTAAAGAACCAGGTTCAATTAATTTATCGGAAAAAACATCATCCACTGCTTCTTTTTTCTTACATATTTTTACAATAATAGTTTCTTCTATTTTTGGGTCTACTTTTTGTTTTAATTGTGCAATTTCAAATACAGGTTCCATATATATATTACATTTGACATTAAAAACTTTTCATTTCTCCCAATTGTTTGATTGCAATTTCGCATGCAATCTGCTCTGCTTTCTTCTTAATTTTGTGCTTACCTTCGCCTAAAAATATAAAAACTTTTGAATTCACTGACATATAATCATGGACTTCTTGAAATCCAGAAAAAGTATTGTAAGGAACTGAATTTTGATGAGTTAAACCAAAAACTGGCTGACCCAAGCATAAATAGACACCCATATGATATCCAGTATCCGCATTTTGTTCCGACACCTCCATGTATTCTGGTGTCACTTTGAATTCTTTCTGAATCTTCACCTGCAAAATGTTCTTAAAATTGTCGTCGTTTCGTATCAAACTCATCCAGTCTACGTGTTTCTCAAACACCTTTTCCACGAATATTTGCGCCATCTGGAACCCCGGTCCCGATAAAAAAAGGTTTTTAAAAAGGTGCCCATCATCCTTCACCTCCATCCGGTTGTAATCCAAGAAAATTGCACCTAAAAATGCCTCAAAGACGCACCCCAATTTCTTCAAATTGGTTCGCGTATCTTTTGACTCCGCGTGTTTGGATAACACTACCCATTTATGTAGGCCCATTTCGTAGGCTAATTTACCAATTGCTTCGTTCTTTACTAGGGCAATCTTTTTTTCGGTCATAAAGCCCTCATTCTCTTTAGGAAAACGGAGGTAAAGAACCCATTTGGCAATGAGTTCGAGAACCCCATCCCCAACGAACTCCAAACGTTCGTTGGATTTCGTATGCAAGGGCATGCAATCGTTGGGTTTAGGCACAATGACAATATTGTTCTGCTGGTTTTCCAATTCGGGGCGACGCAAATATGACTTGTTAATGAATGCGCGACGATACAATTTGATGTTGGTGATTGGAACATTTATTCCATAAGCTTGCAAAATGGTTTCAATGTCCTTGTGACCAATTTCTTTGTTTAGCGGATTGTATGGGTCAAAAACGTAGATTTCTTTTCCTAATTCATTTTTTTCAATGCGAATATCATCATCCGAATTGAAAATAGACTTTATAGCTGACATATTTAGTAATAATAGTTTAATAGTAATTATATGTTTATATGGTTTTGAAATATATTAGCGGAACCGTAGGTTCCGCTTCGCTTACCCCCTTTTAATCCCTCCCTTTATAGTCTCTTCTTTAATTTTATTATTAGTATGGGATCATAAGGGAACAACATGTTCTCTTAAAAGGGAAGGGGTCATAGGGGAAACCGTAGGTTTCTCCTAGTTTCTTTTCTTTTGGCTATATATAAAATGACCTTGTATAACGCCGCGTCAAGAGCCAGAAATGTTGGAAGATTAATTAACCAAAATTCTGGAGGAGGAAACAAGAAAATGGGTTTGTTCCCCACTGTTGGAAATGATTCATGGACCAGTATTTATTATGGAAAGCAAGGAAAGTGCTTTACTTTGGGATGCAGTAGGACATCCAGATACCCCGCAACTTGCGGTGTGAATCGCCCTATTGGTTCTACTGTGTTGGTTGGATGGAACTGTTAAAGAAAACCGTAGGTTTCCTTTTTTTGCTTTGCTTATACCTTCCCTTAATTAAAAGGATTTAAGTTCCTTTTAAGAGAACTACGTTATTCAGCGAAGCTTACACCCTATGACCCCTCCTTTTACACCTTTTCTCATTCAAAACGCCCACTTTGTGGGTAGTTATGAGTGGTGAAGGTGTTGCATATTGCGCATCTTCGATGCGAAATGGTGTAAAGGGAAGAGTCAAAGAGAAACCGTAGGTTTCTTTTAAATAATACATTTTTTTATAAACGTATTATTTCTAATTATTTCTTTGCATCTTCCTTCTACTTTTGCCTCCCATTATTTTCTTTTTTCTATGCACAGTTTTCTTTTTTCTATGCAACGCCCAACTCACCAGTTTTGCCGCAGTTCTCTCTCCATTGTAGTATTCAACTTTGCCATCAACTATCTTGTAAATTGTAGGATATCCACCCTGAACCGCAACGTTTGCTCCATGTTGCTTATTTAGTTCATTCAATTCATTTGTTTGGGCAGCTTCAATGTCTCCAGCAATAATAACTTTTTTATTAACCTTCTTTATCATTTGGTTCCACGGTTTTTCCAATGCATCGCAATGGCCGCACCCAATCATATACAGCTTTCCCACGACAGTCTTACTCATTATATATTTTATGGATATAATATATTAGGATTATAAAAATGAACCCCAAAATTATTTTAGTTTTTTCGCTGGTTGTATTTTTAGCAGGATTGTATTATTACACAACAATTGAAGCAATGACTACGACAACGACGTCTAAAGAAACTAGCTGTCCGGATTTGTTGATTCGCAAGGGCAACACGCTTCTATTATATAACACAAAATCAGGAGGAGATCCATTGCCATTCTACAATTTGGACGAATACATTAACTATTTAGAAATTCAACGCAGGGCTGGAACAGTATGTCCTGTCCTTTTCCTCCAATATGAGTCTACTACCCAGGGAACCGATGTTTACAGAATGCGTCCAAGTCCGTTTGATTTGCAGGGCGGAACTCCGCCCAATATTGACCCGACGGTTTTTGGAAAGCTATCATCCATTGATGGCAACCCTATCCAGGTTTTGGACGCCAACAGAGATGGTGCATATAATCAAGGAATGTATGCGGGATTTGACCCCTATGGATTACACATGGGGCAACGCACTGAACTTGAGGTTATCCACGAAAGCACTGCAAAGAAGGGACCGGAAAGTGAGAACCCAATGGATTTCAACTGGGGCGGAACGCAGGTAACTGAGAATGCCGTTAGGTCGGGGGTCTATGCGGACAGATATGTGAGCAAACCGCAGTATTTCACGCCGAAAACCACGTATTTGCCGGACATTTATGGCGCAGGGTCGAGACCGCCAAATGAGGTGCCTGATGCATTGAAGGCACGGCCCGAATAATTTGTTGATATATTTTATATGAGTTTGTTAGAAAATGAAAAAGACGAAATTATTTATAATGCAAATAAATTAATGAAACAAAATGAAGATACTAAATTTTTAACTACAGAACAGCAAGACAAAGTTAAAAATATTGTAGACGTAAATAATTTTGATAGAGAAAAAAGCCATGCCTATAATGATGAGGTTATTAAAAAAAATGACCAAAAAATTAAATATAACATTGATTATAGAAGCAACAAACTAGCTGAAATTAGTCTTTTAGCAAAAGCGCTAGAATTTTTAGAAAGTAAATTAATTTTACTTTCTGCAGAAGAAAATCAAATAAATAATAAATGGTTAAATAAAGATGAAAGCCGATTGGAAACTATTAGAAAAGAAAAACAAAAAATTAATTCTAATATTTCTGATATACAATATCAATTAGTTATTTATCAAAAACCCGAAAATATTGGTGGAAATCGCAAAACCAAAAAAAATAAATTTAGACGGCGCAAAACAAAAAAAAACCTAAAATTGAAATTAAAAAACTAATTTATTCAAAAGCATAAAACCAATCCAAATCAATTAATTAATTAAAATGTTCGCCAAATTTCACAAATACAACGTTCACTCCATGGAAACCCGATTCAAGACCCAGATTTTGGAGTCATTCAATCAGCACGCGATGCGAACCCGAACCAAGTCTTTGCAGCTAGAACAAATGTCTCTTTCCGATTTGGATACCATGTATAATTTGCCTTTATCAAAAGCCATATCAAGATGTGTTCTTGTGTTTGACACAGAGACCACTGGTCTTATCAATAAGTCGTTGCTTCCATTGCAATATAAGGATTTAGCATTACATCCTTATATTACTCAGTTGTCCGCGGTTCTCTACGATGTGGATAACCAAAAGGTCAAGAAAGTGTTCAACACTTACGTGAAAATTCCCGAACACGTGGAAATTCCGGAAATAGTCCAAGAACTTACTGGAATTACAAGAGAGAAATGCGATGGAGGAATGGAAATTGGTGAAGCTTTAGCCACATTTTACAAGATGTATTTAAAATGCGACGCAATTGCTGCGCACAATATGTGGTTTGACAGCAAGATGATTCGCATCGAATGTATGCGAAACCGGTTCCCAAATTTAATCAATGTCTTCTTCGAAAATGTTTCAACCAAACCAATTAGCTGCACAATGATGAAGGGGATGGAGTTTTGTGGTCTTAACCGGTTTGTCAAACTGTCGGTTCTCTACGAATTGTTGTTCAAAGAAGACGCCAATCAATTTGAATTGCATAATTCATTAATTGATACAATGGTGTGTTTGCGATGCTACTTAAAAATATTCTGCGACAAAGAAATCAGTGATGCTGAGTTTGCTGCAATGATTCAATAAATATTTATTTATATATATATATGTCTCTTGATTTTAAAACATACATAAGCGAATGGTTAGACCTTGTAAATATAATGAGTTATCCGTATGATAAAATAAAAATAACAGGTTCAGAACGCAACAATCGTGGTACAATAATTAAAATAAAAGACGATATGTGTTTTGAAATTAAAGATATGAATAATTGCGAACAAAATGAAACATGCCAACCATTAGACAAAGAAAGAATTTGTATAAGTAAAACAAATCTAAGTAATTATTTACCTTCTACATCTGGAATACCAAACATTTTTATTCCAATTGGAAGTAATAATAGTTATGAAATAATTGATGCAGCAGAAATAATTGATGCAGCAGAAATAATTACCAAAACCATATACATATTTTATAAAATTTTTAAATCAAACCAAACAGGAATTGTTTATATATTATTTTCCACTGGTAGAACAACTGATTTGAATACACCAGAAATAAATAATGGATTACAAAAATTAATAGACAAAATAAAAGAATATGTCAAATTTAAAAAAATAGTAATTGCCGGACATTCAATGGGTTGCATGATTGCATTGCATTTTGCTTCTATTTTGTATAAAAATCAACCTGATTTTTTTAAAGAAAAATGTATAGTTTTAGGCACTGGTCCATATAAGGGGTATCATTCACAAATTATTCTTCCAAATACAAAAATTTTTGTACTTGTTTGGGCATATGATAAAAAATTGTTTGTTGATGAATTTTTATATGAAGGAAAAAATAAAAATTATATTCCATCATTGTTTATTAATGATACAACTCGAAAAAATAATACTGATTACAATAAGCCAGATTTTTTAACAACAATTGATTCTGAAATACAAATTTTAGCACGTGACAATTTGCATGATTTGAAAGAATATAAAAGAACCTTGCAAAATTTGTTAAATAATAATAACTTTATTTCATATATAAACAATAATAACTCGGACAATACATTAACTAATACTATTATTAAAAATGTTTATGATGATACAAATGTTTATGATGATACAAATGTTTATGATGATACAAATGGTGTTGAATATAAAAAAGATACTAATAACGGTATGATAAGTAGATTATATAACTGGTTAAAAATAGGACTTAAAATAGGTGGAAAAAAACAATCTAAAAAATATAAATCTAAAAAAAATAAATCCAGAAAAAACAATAAGCAAAATGTGTTAAAGAGAAAATGAATAACCCATTAAATGAAGGTGATTATCGACGAAAGAGAAACTTCTCTCTACGAGTTATGTTTGAACCATGAAAACTTAAACAAAGAGTTAATCGTGTTGGAAAAACGCGTCTTACAACTCGGCGATATTTTATTCACAAGTGATGACGAGACTACCACTTTTTTATGCATTGAGAGAAAGTCATTATTAGACCTTTTGGCATCCATCAAAGATGGGCGATACTCGGAACAGTCTTATCGATTATCTAATTGTTTTCCTAATCCCCATAATGTGGTTTATTTATTGGAAGGAATGCTCTCCACGGTAAAGGACAAAAAATTGGTAATTTCGTGCATTGCTTCTCTCAATTATTTCAAGGGTTTTTCGGTGCATCGGACAATTTCTTTAGCGGAAACGGCAATGTATATTCTCTGCATGGCGGATAAGATTGCGAGGGAGTTTAAGAAAGGTGGGAGAACCGTAGGTTCTTCCCTTCCCTTAAACACTCCTGAATTAAACAATCCTTCGGTAGAATCTACGGACTATTGCGATGTTGTCAAAGTTTCAAAGAAGGCAAATATCACCAAGGAAAACATTGGCCAAATGTTTTTGATGCAAATTCCGGGAATTAGTTCAGCCATATCGATTGAAATTATGAAACCGTTTGCCAGCTTCATAGAATTTGTGGACCGAATTCGTTCGGAACCAGAGTATTTATCGCAAATTAAGGTGAATGGCCGCAAAATTGGGTCCAATGTTATCAAGGGTATTAATGAATTTATTTTGAACAAGTAAATGAAACCCATGGTGTCCAACGCGCTTCCGCCTTTTAATTCCGCCTTTTAATTCCGCCTTTTAATTCCGCCTTTTCTAAGTCATTGATACTTTTTTATGACATTTCATTAACTAATAAAAATATTTGCAATATATATAATGCCAAAAAGTCAAAGACGCAATCAAAGACAAAATAAGAATCGCAATAGAAGCCGTAAACAGAGAGGAGGAACAACATACACGCTTGGTAAATTAGTTGAAGAAATTGGTAATTTATCCAATAAAGTAATCGAAAATGAAAAAGAAATTGAAAATTTAAAAGAACAAATTGTTAATAAAAGTAAAAAAATAATTGAGGTGTCTTCTGCAGATGAAAATAAGTCAAATTCTGATGATAATGATAAAAAGTCTGTTTTTGATACAATGACGGAAAGTGTATTTGGTGAAGGAGATATACAAACAAAATCTCCAGATAATGGTGATTCAGACAGCTCTAACAAAAAAGTTGTGTCTGAAGAGACATCTGATGTCGAGACACCTGTTGTTGAGACACCTGTTGATGAGACATCTGTTAAGACATCTGTTAAGACATCTGGTGATGAGACATCTGGTGATGAGACATCTGGTGATAAGACACCTGATGTTGTTGATACATCTGATAATGAGACACCTGATGTTGATGAAAAAAAAGAAGAAATTGATGGTGGTCGCAGAAAAAGCCAAAGAAGAAGAAAACAGAGAAAAAACCAAAAAAGTCAGAGAAAGCAAAGAAGACGTTAAAAAGAAGGAGGGTTTATAAGGAAACCGTAGTCCTTTAACATTGACTGAATAAGTTGATTTTTATTTGTATTATGTGAATCACTTTCACATAATGTTATCACTTTAACATGATTATTGATGTCCGCGCTCCATTTTAGCAACATATCATCATTCCCATAAGGACACATATCCATAATACATGCAGTTTTGCAGCAACTATTGTTCAACATGTTTGTCAGCTCGTCTTGCCCAATCTCTACCAAATCCGCGGGCATAATCTGTTTTGCCAAGTTGTCAATGACTCCCGACTCTGCACAAAATCCCACATCCGTTTTCATAATTCCGTTTCCATATCCAGAATAGTAGATGATGAGCTCACTAATTAAATTGCTTGAACCAAGAATTGTATTAAGTGTTGTTAAAACTTTCTCTCTTGATGGCTCAATTAAAACCAAAATATTTTCTTCAACAAATCCATCCATATTTAATAAAATCTGTTTTGCGTTGTTGATTCCTTTAATGCGGTTGTTCAATGTGATTTCTGGAAAATCCACATAGTTTAGACCAATTAACAATGCAAATTTGGAATGCTGTTTCATTAGTTCAATGATTGGATTAGGCGGCGATTCGATTATTTCAATAGTTATGGGATTAAATGATAAATCGATAGTGGATGAATTGACAATGGATGAATCTGCAATGGATGAATCTGCAATGGATGAATCTGCAATGGATAAATCTGCAATGGATGAATCTGCAATGGATAAATCTGCAATGGATGAATCTGCAATGGATAAATCTGCAATGGATAAATCTGCAATGGATAAATCTGCAATGGATGAATCTACAATGGATGAATCTGCAATGGATGAATCTGCAATGGATGAATCAACTTCACTTATTTCAATTGTTATTGTCTCGGACATTATAATTTACCAAAGAACATTTATTTGTAAGCTTCGCTAGTTTCCTACGCATTATAATTTCATACTAAGGGAAGGGGTCATAGGGGAAACCGTAGGTTTCCCCTAAAATTGAAGTTAAATAAACAAAATAAACAAAAAGTATTAAAATAAATTAATAAAATGTTAAAAAAGAAAATAGCAGTAGCAAAAACATTCCGTCTCTTCTACTTTGACGTATTGAATGACGTCATTGAACAATCAAGTGACGACGAAACCGAAAAAAAGAAAAAGGGCGATGAGAAGCAATTCCTCGTCCAAATGTATGGAATTAACGAAAAGGGTGAGACATGTTCAATAATTATCGACGATTTTGAACCATTCTTCTACATAAAGGTCGGAGACAACTTGGACCTAGGCAAGATGAATACAATGGTTCGCGAAATCAAGTCATCAATCGGCGAATTTTATAAAGACTCCATTACTAATTTTGAATTGGTTGACAGTCAGAAATTGTATGGATTCAGTGCAGGAAAGAAATCCAAGTTTGTCAAGCTCATGTTCAAAAACACAGTTGTTATGAACAAGGTCAAGAATTTGTGGTATCAGCAGTTGCCTGACGGAGGGCGTCGTGTCCGACCATTCTCTCCGCATACTCAGTTATACGAGGCAAATTTGCCGCCACTTTTGCGGTTCTTCCACTTGACAAAAATTTACCCCAATGGCTGGGTAATGGTTTCTACAAGGGCGCCCCAAGTTACCAATCGGACAACAACCTGCACATACGAATATGTTGCATCGCAAAAATTAATCAAACCGTTGCCCGAAAAGGAGACCATCGTCCCTTACAAAATAATGAGTTTTGATATTGAGGCGGGCAGTAGTCACGGCGATTTCCCCTTGCCCAAGAAAACGTATAAACGTTTGGCCATCAATATGATGGATAATTACAATAAACTTATTGTGAATCCTGCATCCACATTTCGGCAAATGGTGTTGACAGCGTTTGGATACGACGCGGTTCTAGGAATTGACGTGGTTTATCCTAAACAGGGGATTCCTAAAAAGGCATATGTAGAAGCATTGATTACCGAGGTTCTACAAACACCATTCAACAATCTGGAGGCCAAGAATGCGGATGCTTTAAAAGTGCTAACCGTAGAATCCATGTTCAGCAAATTGATGTCTTCCGATGAAGGAGGAGGAGAAGGAGAAGGCTCAGATGATGACGACGAAGCTGAAGACGTTGCTGTTGATTCAGACGACGACAATGATGATGATAAGGTTCATAAACCTAAGTCCGGTTTAAAAGCCGCCAAGAACAATACCATCATCGATATATTGTTAAACCCAGATTATACCAGGGATCAAAAGGTGGAATACATTGACCAAGTGCTCACGGAAATGTTTCCTCCATTGGAGGGTGACCCAGTCACAATGATTGGGTCCACATTCCTGAACTATGGATGTGCCGAGCCATATTTGAACCATTGCATTGTATTGGGCGGATGCACGCCGGTGGAAGGCGCAACCATTGAGGCCGTTCCCATCGTTGATGGAAATAAGTTGGAAGCGGAAAAAACAGTTCTTTTGAAATGGGCGGAACTCGTCCAACAGGAAAACCCCGACATCATAATTGGATACAACATCTTCGGTTTTGATTACGAGTTCTTGTTCCGCCGGGCCGAGGAGACCCATTGCGTGAATGAATTTCTCCAATTATCCAGAAGACGCAACGAATTTTGCGGAAAGAGAGAGAGAAATGACCCTACCAATATTAGCATTGAAAACACCAAAATTGCAATTGCAAGTGGCGAATACGATTTGCGATACGTTGTCATGAGCGGGCGTCTCCAAGTGGATATGTATAGCTATTTCCGACGCAATTTCAACCTGTCTTCATACAAACTGGATGACGTGGCTTCGCAGAATATTAGTGACGATATTAAGAAAATTGCCAATATTGAGCATGCGGTTCTGGGCAAATGCACAGAACTGTATACCAAGAATTTGATTGGGTTGCACACCGGCGATTTTATCCATATTGAAGTGAGTTCGTTCACATCGGACTACTATATGGACGGCAAGAAATTCACCGTGTTGGCCATTGAAGAGAAGGACGGATACAAAGTATTAATTATTAATGATCATCACGCGGACATCATTGATAAGTCCAAGAAACTCCGCTGGGGAATGGCGAAGGATGATGTGTCGCCCCAGGATATTTTCAGGATGAGCAATGGCACCGATGCAGAGAGAGCAGTTGTTGCCAAATACTGTATTCAGGATTGCAATCTGGTGCACCATTTGATGCGTAAAATCGATGTTTTGACCGAATACATGGAGATGGCCAATTTGTGTTCGGTGCCCATCAATTTCCTGGTTTTCCGAGGCCAGGGAATTAAATTAACCAGTTTTGTTGCGAAAAAATGCATGGAAAAGGGATACCTGATGCCCGATTTGGAAAAGGGTAAGATGGACGGCGGATACGAAGGCGCCATCGTCTTACCACCCAAAACCAAGATTTACATTGATGAACCAGTTGCTTGTGTGGATTACTCGTCGCTCTATCCGTCCTCCATGATTAGCCAAAATTACTGCCATAGCAGCAAAGTGTGGGCAAAAGAATACGATTTGGCCGGTAAGTTAGTCAAGGAGGAAGGCGATAAGGACCGCGCTGGCAACTATATTTACTATGGATTACCCAACTACGAATATGTAGAGGTGGAATTCGACACGTTTGAGTGGCGCAGGAACCCGGCCAGACCGGCAGCAAAGGCGGTGAAGACGAAAGTGGGCAAACGCGTGGTTTGCTGGGCTCAACTACCAAACAATGAAAAATCGGTAATGCCATCCATTCTGATGGAATTGCTGAAGGCGCGCGAGGATACAAAGAAAAAGGCGAAGAAAGCGGCTGACCCATTTATGGCAAATATCCTGGATAAACGTCAGTTGGCTTATAAAGTCACTGCAAATTCGCTGTATGGTCAGTGCGGGGCTCGCACATCTACCTTTTACGAGAAAGACGTGGCGGCTTCCACGACGGCAACTGGACGAATGTCTATCACATATGCTCGCCGAATCATTGAGGAAATTTATGCGGACCGAGTTTGCGAAACCAAGAACCATGGATTAGTAATGACAAATGCGGAATATGTCTATGGCGACTCCGTCGCCGGAATCACACCTGTCTATGTAAGAATTGACGGACGATATTTAGACATTATGCACATCAAAGATTTGGCAACCAAATATGGTGAACTGAATGACGATGGACGCCCGGCGTGGAGAACGTGTTTAGAACCAGGAAAACAAACCAAAGAAGTGTGCGAAATGGGTGAAAACGTGGAGACCTGGACCGAAAGGGGGTGGACCAAGTTGAGACGCGTGATACGCCACCAATTGGACGCACATAAGAAAATGATTCGTGTGCAAACGCCAAGTGGATGGGTAGATGTGACTGATGACCATTCATTGTTATTGAAAGACGGAAAAGAAATCTCACCCAAAGACATCAACCTTTGGACAGAACTTTTGCACCACGATTTGGATTTATCCACGTGCGAATTTATGAAAACACGCAACTATATGTCTTCACAACAATACTTGGATGAATATGTTAACCATGTAAATACGGTCATTGTGAAAAATTGTGTGGACGCTGCTTACGTCTATCTATTCTTGAAAAGTCGCGGCTACTACGTGAAACAAAAGACGTATGGAACAAACCAAATATCTCACTTAATAAGTTATCAGAAAACTCCGTTTGAAGAAATGGAAACCGTGAGAGATGTTGAAACAATTGTGGATTATTCCGGATATGTCTATGACTTAACCACAGAAAACCACCATTTTGCAGCGGGTCTCGGTTCGCTTATTGTGCACAATACGGATTCCGTCTTCTTCATATTTAACCTGACGGACAAAGACACGGGTCAGAAAATTGTGGGGAAAGACGCGTTAGAAATCACAATTGAACTGGCACAAGAAGCTGCTCACTATTCCAGTATGTTTTTGAAACCGCCGATGAATTTGGCTTACGAGAAAACGCTGATGCCGTTTGCACTGCTATCAAAGAAACGGTATGTAGGAATCCTGTATGAAGAAGACCCCAACAAGGGCAAACTTAAATATATGGGGTTGTCATTGAAACGACGTGATTCGTGCGACTATCTTAAAGACACCTATGGACAAATTATCAATCTTATTATGAGCGGACAATCTGTGCAATCCGCAATCCAGTATTTGGATAACTCGTTAAAAGAATTGATTCAGGGTAATGTGCCGACAGATAAGCTGGCAATCACCAAATCGTTGCGCAGTTATTACAAGAACCCGCAACAAATTGCACACCGGGTTTTGGCGGACCGGATTGGACAAAGAGACCCGGGAAATATGCCGAAACCGGGAGACAGAATCAAGTTCCTGCATATCCATACAAATTCAAAAAAAGCTCTTCAAGGAGAGAAGATAGAAACACCGGAATTCATTTTGGAAAATAAGCTAAAAATGGATTTTGGATTTTATGTGAGCAATCAGTTGATGAAACCACTTTGCCAATTCTTGGGACTCGCTTTGGAGGAAATGTGGAAAAACCAGAATAAAATGAGCGCAATTAAAAAATACAAATCCGATATGGTGGATTTGCAGAAAGAGTATCCCGACTTTGAGACATTTATTAAGAAGAAGGAGAAGTATTGTTCAGATAAGGTGAAAGAACTGTTGTTTGACAAACATTTGCTGCAAATCAATAATGATAAGAATGGATTACGACCCATCACGAGCTTTTTTGGAAAAAAGTAAGGGGTAAGCGGTGCGCGGAACTCGTCGTATTCAGAGAAGCGAAGCTTCTCTTACGCCTTATAATCCCATACTAGAGAAAGGGCCCCATAAATAACTTAAAAAATTTTGTAAAAAAACAAATCATTGAAAAAACAACATTTAAATTTCAGCCCGTAAAATTAATAGATAACTTGAAAAAAATTTCTTCATGCAGCCAATGATTTTTTTTGTAAAAACTTTTACAAAAAAACAACATTTAAATTTCAGCCCGTAAAATAAATGGATAACTTGAAAAAAATTTCTTCATGCAGCCAATGATTTTTTTTGTAAATAATTAAAATATTCTCTCATGAACTATCCCTCTACAAACCGGACACCTTTGATGATTATCAAACCAACGTCTTAATGCGGTTTCCTTAAATCGATGTCTGCAATTATTTATTTGCATAACAGAATCTCCTGGTTGCACCGACTCCAATGTAATTGGACAAATGAGCGACGGCATTTCATTCGCATAATTGAAGACAACAGTTCCACATGATATATCAGTTTGAGATAATCCTGCATTTGCATAAGAACTTGAACTAAGATTTCTGGAAGGGTCAAAGAGAGAAAGTAATGCACTTGCCGCATCGGATACGCCAAATTCAAATGTGTATACATCGCGTGCTCTACTACGTTGCTGCTGGATAATATCAATGAAAGATGTCATATTCTTGTGATAATCTTCTTGGTTATGGTTGTATTGCGAAATTATTCGCATAAGAGAATAATCGTTGTTTGATTCCATATAATATTTATCAATATAAAGATTTTATTATATTCTTTTTTATACATAAATAAATTAAATGAATATTACTGAAAAAAATTATTTAGAACATGGATACACAGGTCTAATTAATTTGGGAAATACATGTTTCCTGAACTCGTGTATCCAGATTCTCACACACACTCCAGAATTGCATAACATTTTTAAAAACAATGCAGTTTTGGCCCGCCTAGAGACAAATAAAGGATTGGATGAAGCAATCATTTTGAGAGAATGGAAAACTTTGGCGGAACTTATGTGGTCTGGGAATGGAATAATAAAACCGCTCAAATTCGTCACCTCTGTCCAACAAGTTGCATTTAAGAAAGACATAGAGATATTTACCGGATTTGCACAAAATGACGTCACTGAATTTTTGCGATTTGTTGTCAATTGTTTTCACGTGTCAATTGCACGACCGGTCAAGGTAAGTATTAAGGGCAAAGTAAAAACAAAAGTTGACACAATGGCTGTAAAATGCTGCGAAATGTTGAATGATATTTACTCAAAAGAGTATTCCGAAATATATGAGTTGTTTTACGGAACTTGTGTAACCGAATTGAAAAGTGTGCAAAAAGAAATTTATTCTTCGAAGCCAGAACATTTTTTCATCATTGATTTGCCGATACCTGTAGAGAAATCCTTATCTATTACTTTATACGATTGTTTTGACTTATTTGTCAAAGAGGAACTGATGCACGGAGACAACCAATGGTTCAATGATAAAACTGGAAAAAAGGAAGACGTGCTAAGACGCAACTATTTTTGGAATTTTCCAAAAATTTTGGTGATTACGTTGAAACGTTTTTCTTCGTTAAATACACGATTAAACCATTTGATTGAATGTCCTTTAACTGGTCTTGATTTATCTAAGTATGCCGAAGGTTATGATTCATCAAAATATATTTACGAACTTTATGGAGTTTCGAATCATATGGGTGGGCCGATGGGTGGGCATTATACTTCATATATAAAAACCGCACAAGGTTGGGTTCATTACAATGATGACCAATTGAACAAAATGAGTGCAGATGCAGTGATAACACCCATGGCTTACTGTCTTTTCTACAAACTAAGTTAAGGGAACTCGTCGTTCCCTAAAGGCGTAGCCTCACGGCTATTTAATCCCATACTTATAATCATATTCTATAATATATTATAGAATGTCATCAAATACAGGGAATAATACAGTTGCAGATAATTCAGAAAATACAGTTGCAGAAAACAAAGTTGCAGATAACAAAGTTGCAGAAAACAAAGTTGCCGATAACAAAGTTGCAGAGAATACATCCATGTTCAATAAAGACAATTATCTTGACAAAAACACATTATTGTTGACAGGCAGTTTTTTAGCAATATATTTTATTATTTACGCAATTTTAGGTATATTTTACGACAGTTCCGACCCATCTCATCATTCAAGCAAAGCCACTTTTACTGATATTATTATACTCGTTATTATTGGTATAGTTGGCTGGGTTCACTACAATTCTTTAACGCCATCTGAACAAGACAGTTATTGGCCGGATTTATTGAATTCGGTGAAAGGCTATTTGAATAATGCATATTCCATTTTAGAAGTAGGATTGTTTATCATATTTTTCTACATTGGAATCTATTTTTTTGGAATTCCGATGAACCCGACTGATAAACCATTGACCGTTTCTTTCTTAGAATCTAAAGCATTTATTCTATTGTTCATCCTTTTATTTGTGCAATTTTTCAAATACGTTTTGAAGATTGATGTGATTGGCGTTATTTTTGGCGACATTGTGGTTCCCGATTTGAAACCTTCTACTTCTTCAACAAAGGTTTCTACAGTTGCTGCAGTAAAAGACGAGGTTTACAATATTTCAAACAATCTTTACACCTATGAAGACGCCAAGGCCGTGTGCAAGGCAATGGGGTCCAGATTAGCAACGTATGATGAGGTTGAGGAGGCTTACAACAATGGTGCGGAATGGTCAACTTACGGTTGGAGCGAGGACCAGCATGCGTATTTCCCCACACAGAAGGAGACCTGGGCTAAGTTGCAAAAGGTGAAGGGGCATGAACATGATTTAGGGCGACCTGGCGTCAATGGTGGCTACTTTTCCAATCCAAATGTTCGATTTGGTGTCAATTGTTATGGCGTAAAACCGCCAATGACAGATGCAGAGAAAGCGCTCATGGATTCAAGAAAAGACCAAGTTTATCCAAAATCTAAGGAAGACCAAGCACTTGATGCCAAAGTAGAATTCTGGAAAGCCAATCGAGATAAGATGTTGGTTCTTAATGGATACAATACCAAAGCATGGTCTAGGTATTAAGGGAACCTACGGTTTCAGCTTCGCTTACGCCTTATGAACCCTCCCTTATAGTAGGGAAACCGTTGGTTATTCAGCCCTTTGGGCTTAATAAACAATTTTTATTTTTAAAGGAGGGGTATAAGAGAAGCTTTGCTTTTCTGATATTTTACAATTATAAAGGGAGGGGGTTTGGGGGAACCGTAGGTTCTCCCTATTTTTTTCCCTCTCTATATTAAATAATGTTTTCTGGACAATCTATTGAATCTGCCTATCCCATAATTAAGGAAACTATTCCCCAATCAAGTTTAGGATATTATGCAAACAATCGCTATCCCGGTTTCCCCCCTTTGATGAACGACGGTCGCTCAGTTATTGCCAGCAACCGCTCCGAAACTTTGTTGCACAACTCCATTGTCAAAGAAAGCGGTGAAGTGAACAATGCCAAGTATCGCCAGTATATGATTACCAATGCCAAAACAATTATGGAAAACGATTTCCGAAATGCCAGCAATGATGTAGGATACTATGAGCGTTTTATTGACCAGATTTCCGCGGGTGCTACTGGTTCTCCTTATTTATATAAATCGCCCATTGATGATAAGAAGCCGCTTGGATATTCTGAGTCCGATTTGAAGAACATTTATTTGACGAGAGAACAGTTGGAGGCGCGTCGGGTTGCACCCCATTTTGGGAGAACAGGGGGAACTACGTTCCCCCAAACCCCCTAGGGAGAACCAAGGGTATTCAGAGAAGCGAAGCTTCTCTTACGCCCCCAAACCCCCTCCTTCAGGGAGAAAGAGAGAAGCGAAACATAGTTATACCGTTAATTAGTATTTGTATTTAGTGAATAAAAATACTATTTTATATATTAAAGTAAAGGAGGGGGTTTAAGCCGTCAGGCTTCGCCTTTGGGGGAACCTTGGTTCTCCCTGAAGGAGGGGGTTTGGGGCGTAAGAGAAGCTTCGCTTCTCTGAATACCATCGGTTCTCCCAATAATGCTATAATTCATCACATATGCAGCCACAAACGAGACAATGGTTGAAACGTGGTAGTTCTCATGGAATCCAAAGACATCTGGGTCAAAAAATGTGAACTCCTTCACAAATCCAAGAACGCCCAGCATTTGTGAAATAGCCGATGTCCAAAAAGCACCCCATTCAAGTTCCGTCATGTGCAAATAATAATTATACAATATGGGAACCTGAGAGAAAGGCACCGCCATCATTCGAAACAGGGATGGAGGATTATTCCAGGTGCCATAGACATTCCACAATGCCAAACCAGTAATGATTGCACAAAAGGGGTATCCAATATGCGACGGCAACAATAGGAGCAAAGTCGGGTAGAAAATGCTCATTGTGAATATGATGAGAGAAACGTGGTCAAGTTTATTTATCAGGATTTCTTGGGGCACTGTCCAGCAAACCGTGTGGTAAAGTGCAGATACCAAGACGGTTATAAAACCGGTGAAAACACAGAACATTGCTAAATAAAAATTGTCTGTTCCGGCAGTGAGTTCATAGAATTTCCAAAATATGTATGGAAACATGAAAATAGCAAGGACATGGAGCCATCCACGCCATTTGGGTTTGTGTGCGCCCTCGCAATAGAGAAGGCAATTATTAAACATCCGGCCGTCGCTGCACTCTTTGTCATATTCCACATTTTTTGAAATGTATGTTGGTTCTATTGAACGGAAAAAATCCAGCATTTGTAAAATAACAATATAATAATTTATATAATAATTTACTATATGTTACCCACTCCCACAAAAACCGAAGTAAAAAATCTATGGAACCAATTTCAGTCGGATCTTCCTAAAAAAACCATAAAATCTAGAATCTTATTTGTCCCGCATGCCAGTCCAATATATAGTGGTCACGCTGCTTTAGAAAGTTTTTCTTGTTGCATTGATAATCCAAATAAAATATGGTTATTTGGTGTAAAGCATCATCCTGGGACAAATACAGACCACAGCATCAACATAAATGTTGCAATTCTTCGTTATAAGTATCCAAATGTTCAGATTGAGTCGTGGTTTTCCATTGATAAAGACATTATAAGATTTTTACAAGAAAATTTAAAAAATGTTGTCATATTTACTAGTGACATGTCGCATGAATACAATGTGAGCAGTCAAACCATTTTGGATAAAGAGGCGGCACTAATTTCTTCAATTCTGGAGAGAAAGTATGTTCCGGATACCACAATTTCAATGTGTGGTCCCGCAAATTTGAATGTTTTTTGCAAAACAATTTTAGCAATGGGCGAATATCCAATTATAAGATGTTACGATGATTCGCAAAAAAGACGCAACATGTGGTCAACAAAAGAATATAAAAAAATTGTTTCTTATTTGTCAATGATTTCTACGCCCAATAAAATATTGGCAGATGGAGAGAATGAAAATTGGCGACTTGTTTTTTGCAAGGCTTTTGTTCTCTCATCCATAATGGATTTGCGCGTAAAAATGCCGGTTCTGTTGGAACCGCGGTGTAGAAACGGGTTATTTATTACTATTAAGGACAGTGTCGGTGTTAGAGCCTGCATTGGCCGATTTTACACTCCAAAAAATTCCCTTTTTGCAAATGTTATTGAGATTATTCCAAATTTGGTTAAAGATGCAGAGACACGATGGAACAATCCATTCCAGAAAAATGATTCTTTGCAATGTAGTTTCACAATTATGGATAATAAATCCGTGAAAGTGCAAAAGCCTACTAATAAAAACAACTTATATACCATTGAATGCAATGGTAAAAAAGGAACATTTATTCCAGACGTCTGGAGAGAACATCCAGAATGGACTCAAAAACAGTATATCAATGAATTGCTTGAAAAAGCAGGGTGTAAAATGAATGATTTGTATGATTTGTATTCTGTTAAGACCGTCAATATATAGAAAATTAGATGCTCGGCGGGTCCGCTTCTTTATTCAACGTATAAATGGTCTCAATCTCATACTTGAACAGTGGCCGATTAAAATAAACAATATTGCACATTCCGCCTGTCAATCCATTGGCCTGCCCCACAACAATGGCATCGCCAATCGTTAGGTTTTCATTAACTTCATCTCTCTCTACAGACCCCTTCAATTCCCCATTAATAAAAACATCCGCGTTGGATTTGGCATAATTGAAAACAACGTGGTTCCACTTCTGCAAAGGCATTTCAAACTCTTCAAACTTGCTTTGGTTTAAAAACACTTTGAATTTCCCTTTTTCACCGTTGTAAATTAGGCGTGGATGGTAATTGGTGAATTCAAAAATGGTGACGTCGCCGCTATGCGACGAATGCATTGGAGTAATATAGACCCATGCAGAGATGGCAAATTTGCTATTTACAATAGATTTGTCACCCAGAACGCCATTTTGCAAATCCACATAACTAGATAATCTAGATTCTTTACTAATTGTTAATGGCTCTGCTAAAACTACCTTTCCATCTTTGTTTGAAAGTGATTTTGAAAATGTTTTTGTTATTTTTGGAGCATAGATGTAGAGAAGACCCAGGATAAGTTCGATGATTAATAATATATAAACCGCTTTTGGTGCCTGTTTCAAATCGGCTTTGACGTATTCCAGTAAATCCAGAAGCATGCAGGGAATGTAAAAAATCAGGTTGACAATAAACCCGGACCATCCCTGCATTTTATACAGGTAATTGTATCCAATTTTGTAAATGATTGCCAGTGCCACAATTATCATAAGGAGTATGACCAACTGGATAAATCCAGTTGCTAAATAAACCATTTGTGTAGAGATGTTTATACTGTTTAAAAAATACACGACCAATAAGAAGATGATAAGTCCAAAACCATATTTGATATAATCGCTAGTTTTAAATTCTGATTTTTCTGATGACCCAGTATTATTTAATGCATATATCACACCAATAACAATTGGAACAACTGCAACAGTTGTATACAAGTATATTTTAGTGAATAGTTTCTCTGGGTCTTTTGTCATGTAGTAGGCAATTACAATCAGATAAATGGCGACAATAAGTATGATTGCATTTGATTTTATGCATTCTATAATATTGAATGTATTATCCATGATATATATTATGGATAATTAAAGATTTTCCATTGTGGTTTTACGGCCGTGACATTCTCTGCATAAAGCTACTAAATTGTCCACGTGGTTGCTTCCGCCGTATTCCAGCCTGATTTTGTGGTCAACCTCAAACCATGCAGACAATTGTTCGCCACAGTCTTCGCATTTCCAGTTCTGTCTGCTTGCCACAAATTTCTTCTTTGTTTCGCTGACGGAGCGTTTGGTTTTTGTTACACCGTCGGCTTTTCCCGAGTTCATAATCCGTGTTTCTTGACCCATTGGTAAAATTGGCATGAGGCCGCCCGCGTTGTCATTATACATATTCTGCTTCTTGGTGAAATCCAGGATGGGATTCAAGACACTCATGGTTTCTTTGTCTACAGGCAAATATTTTAAGTATTCGTTGGACCCGCGGATAATATCGCCGGCTTTGGATGGGAATTTTTTGAACAAGACGTAAATCATTAAGCCACCTAAAGCAATCCCGGCCATTTTATAATATTTTTGGTTGGTTTGCAATAGCTTCCAGTATTTGCCGTCCGTGTATACATTTGCAATTAAAAATGCGGTTATTCCAAAAATGACGAGCTCTATGCGCATTTATATATATTTAGAGCTATATTTCAGGAACGTCTTTCAATACAGTAAATCCATTTCTTTCAACTATTTCTTCAATATCATTTGGTACACCAATAATTGGAGAAGACATATCTGCAAGTAATACAATTCGATTTTTATCAGTAATATTTTTTTCTTTTGCATATTCCATTAAATCAATTATTGATGATTTTACACAATGAGTCTTTGCTTGACCACATACATATATTTTGTTATTAGTTCCAAGTAATTGGTCCATAAGGGTTGTATTACGAGTTGTATCTGGATTATAAGAAGTTGCTGCTTGTTCATATGTAGGCGCACCCGTATTTATATATTTTTTATCTAGATATGAACCTGTATATAAATAAGGATTAATAGTTTCAATACTTACTGGTTTTTCTGCAGAAAAAATACTGTACATTTCAGCTAAGTTATTTTGTCCTTTAATATGATAAAACACTTTTGAGTTAAATCTACCATCTTTAGCTGCATGTAAATCTGCAAATTCATTTAATTTAAATTCTAACTCCTGAGCAACGTTATGACCTGGTGTTCCCTCAATACAATGAGTTATCCATATCCAAGCCACTTGTTTATGTTTGTTTTCTGGATTAGTAAACTCTATTATATTGCCATTATTATCTACTGTTCTATCAAAAAAATGTAAATAATCATTAACATACGTACATAAAGCTGGATAAGAATCAGCATCGTATTTTTTTGGACAAAATGTCCGTTTTGTTGGGGGGTTTGTTTTTATGTCAAGACCAGTTATTTTGTTGTTATTATCAATTGATAACATTGATAATCCGTGTTCATCAGTTGCATCTATCCAGTTTGTCTCGTCAGTGTCATCTTTTGTTTCATCTATTTTAACTTGCCAGAATTTAGGGTGGCCAATGTGGCGATCTGTGTGGGTATCTAATGACACATGTATTTCGTGAATATTATTATTATTTTTATTAATAAACTCAATAATTTTTTCATAATCGGCCGATGCACCAGATACAGCTAATGAACCTGCTGCTTCACGAATGTGGGATTTTGCATCACTGAAGTCATTTTGTGGATCAATAATTAACAATATATTTTTTTGGGGAATACCTGTCTCAGTTAGTTCTCCTCCTTTAAAGATGCTGCGAAGCAAGAACTTGGAACTTCTTCGTTTTCCTTGTCTGCTCTTTCTTTGTTGACGCTTGGTTCGTCGTCGGTTAATCTTTTTACTAAATCGCGCCATTATAATATTTGGTGAGAAAATTTACTCAACCCAATAATAATAAATCAACGCCAGACACCCCAAAATAAATGCCACGTGCAAATAGTATCGGCGTATCTTCAGTTCCTGATGCAAATAAACCGGCTTTGGCATATAATTATCAAAATAATGCTGCATCGCTTCATCCAACGATACCGACGGTTTTCCCAACAAATCGTTGTATTTATTCTGGATGAAATTGACCCAGCGAATCAGCGAATCTTTGCTCCCCAAATACGGCGTCAATGGATATTTGTCCAACATTGTGCTAAATCGTCCCGACATCTCTCCATCCGGAATGAAAACCGGCAAATTCATATAGAAATCATAATACTTGCGCTTTGTCACATCATTCGGAAAATCGGGATACGTTAGCGCAACCGTCATCATGAAAAACCAATAGTGCGGACCCCACGTTTTTGCATCCAGCTGGGTTGTCATATGTAAAAGTATATAGAAACATGGATACTATATTCAAGTAGGAATGAACGTTTATTGCAACAATTGCGGAAAAAAAGGTCACGTGTTTTACAATTGCTGTCTCCCCATCACAAGTAATGGAGTCATTGCCTTTCGAAAAAATTTGGAAACCAATTTGACCGAGTATTTGATGATACGGCGAAAACATACGCTGGGACTCATCGATTTCATACGAGGCAAATATTCAGTTTATAACCAGTATTATATTAACAATATGATTTGCCAAATGACCAATGAAGAGAAGGAAATGCTGAAAACCAAGGAATTTGAAGAAATCTGGTTTGCAGTTTGGGGGAAAACAGCCAACTTCTCTCATTACAAGAATGAAGAAACAGTGTCCAAAGAGAAATTTTACCAAATGAGACACGGAATCAATGGGCTATACACTTTGTCAGATTTAGTGGATGCATCGCCTACAAAATGGGAGGAACCAGAATGGGGGTTTCCCAAAGGTCGGCGAAATTACAATGAAACCGATTTGGATTGTTCAGTTCGCGAATTCAATGAAGAGACCGGATATAATTTGAACAAAACAAATGTTATTCATAATATTTCGCCTTTTGAAGAGATTTTTTGCGGGTCCAATTACAAGTCATATAAACACAAATATTTTTTGACGCAAATGGATTTTGAAAAAAGTGAACCGGCAATCCAGGAATCAAATGAAATAAGCAAAATTCAATGGAAATCATATGCAGACTGCATTTCATCAATACGGTCTTACAATTTAGAGAAAAAACGATTGCTGTCAAATATAGATATATTGTTAAAAAAGGCAATTATTCGTTAAAAATATGTGTTAATATTATAATACATATTTATGGATAAACAAAAAAGAGCAAAATGTCCAAATGGAACGCGTAAATTTAAACCACTTGGAGATGGTTGTTATACAGATGAACAAATTGAAAATCATAAAAAAACAAAAAAACGTAAGGAAGAACCATCGGTTCTTAAAATTCCTGTTTCATCCCAAAATAATACTAAAAAGAAAAAACACGAAGAAGTGCAAAACGAAGTAGAAGTGGCAGTTGAAAACGAAGTGCAAAACGAAGAAGAAGTGCAAAACGAAGTGCAAAATGAAGTGCAAAACGAAGTGCAAAATGAAGTGCAAAACGAAGAAGAAGTGCAAAACGAAGTAGAAGACGAAGAAACCGATGATGATGATTTTTACGAAGAAGAAGACAGAAATCTAAAAGAAAAAGAAGAAAAAGAATACAACGACAATTTGAAAAACGTTGATGAAACCGAATTTTTGCATCCCCATTTAGGAAATCCATATTTCAGTAAACAGATTTCTCTAAGGAAAGAGTTTGAAAAACTAAAATACAATGGTGAAATCAAAGATGTCAAAGAATTATCCAATATTATTTGTGCAAATCCAGATTTCGAATTGTTGCCACACCAGCTTTTTGTAAAGGGGTTCATGTCAAATACCACCCCCTATAAAAGCATTTTGTTATATCACGGTCTTGGTTCCGGCAAAACTTGTTCGGCTATGGGTATCTCCGAAGAAATAAGGAAAACCGCCAAACAAACTGGAATCCAGCCCCGCATTTTTGTCATTGCATCTCCCAATGTAAAGGAAAATTTCAAACTCCAACTGTTTGACAAATCTAAACTTGTAAAAACGGACGGCATCTGGTCTCTCAATACATGTGTCGGCAAAAGTATTTTGACTGAAATTAATCCAACCAATGCAGAGATATCCGAAGACGTAATCATTTCGCATGCAAATTCAATTCTGAAAAATGACTATAAATTCAAGGGATACGATTCATTTGCCAATTATATTGAAGAAAAAATCAAAATCGGAGAAGGCGAATGTTCTCTCGCGCAACAAGAACTTGTAAAAAAACATTTTGACAACAGTTTGATTATTATTGATGAAGTTCACAACTGCACCAAAGAGGGCAAAACATTATCAAATCCATTGAAAAAACTGGTGAAGTATGCGGACAATCTGCGTCTGATTCTTCTCTCTGCGACCCCCATGTATAATTCCCCCAAAGAAATCATCTGGATTACCAATCTAATGAATTTGAATGACCGGCGACCCACCATCAAATACAGCGACGTTTTTGATGAAGATGGAAAATTAATTGGTGAAGATTTATTACGGCGCAAGTTGACCGGATATGTTTCCTATGTGCGTGGAGAGAACCCATACACATTTCCATTCCGCGTTTACCCATCACCATCAAAACAAAAATTCACGGCGATTAATTCGGATGTTCCATTGCAGTTAGATGTTCCATTGCAGTTAGATGTTCCATTGCAGGGTAAGATATATTTGACGGAAATCGGAGAGATGCAGAAAAAAGTGTATGATTTAGTTATTCGCAAATCATTGAACCAGGGTGACGGATTATTTGTTGTAAATAATGAATCCGATTTGGAAAATATGGAAAAATACGGATACAGCAAACTGCAAGCACCGTTGCAGTCTCTCATTGTTACATTTTGGCACGAAGATTTTGACAGGATTGTCAATGATGAAGAAGACGATGACGTAAAATATAAAGAATTATATGGACAAACGGGTCTGGACCATATGATGAAGTATGTCAAAGACAATACGAAAAACTTGAAATACAATTATGAATATAAAGAGGGAGTTCCTCACATTTTTTCACAGGATTTGTTGCCCCGATATAGTGCCAAAATAACCAAAGTGTGCGATTGCATTCGCGCGTCAGCGAATCGAATCGTAGAGATAGACAAAGTAAATAAAACAATTCACGGCGGCATTATCATTGTGTATACCCAATACATTTATGGTGGAATTGTCCCGATGGCGCTTGCATTAGAAGAAATGGGATTTTTGCGATATGGTGGTGAACACGATTCTCTCTTCAAGAAAGGAATTGTTGAAAAACGCATCGATGCAAATACAATGGAAGAATATAATAAAAATGAATTACCAGGTTCGTTTAAACAAGCCCGGTATATGATAATATCCGGTGACAAGTATTTCTCTCAGAACAATGCGGAAGATATCAAAGTTGTAACTAACAAAGACAACAAATATGGCGAACAGGTGCGCGTCATTCTCATTTCGCGCGCGGCATCTGAAGGTCTTGATTTTAAAAATGTTCGGCAAGTGCACGTGCTGGACCCCTGGTATAATATGAACCGCAATGAGCAAATTATTGGGCGTGGTGTAAGAAATCGCAGTCATTGTAGTCTTGAATTTGAAGAGAGAAATGTGGAAATTTACATGCACGCAACCACCAATGGTATAAAAGAGACCGCGGACACCTATGTTTACAGATATGCGGAAGAGAAGGCCAAAAAGATTGGAAAAGTAACCCGACTTTTAAAAGAGATTTCGGTGGATTGTGTATTGAACCATTCGCAGAGTGATTTAACAGACAAGAATTTAGAAACTATTGCCAAAAATAAAAATATCAAAATTGTCCCGTCAACCAAAGACAGTTTAGTCCGATACAAAATTGGCGACAAACCATTTTCGGAAATATGCGATTATATGGATAATTGCGAATACAAATGTTATCCAGAAGATGCCGATGAAAAATTTAAGGAAGAACATAACGAAATGTATAATGAAGAACAAATTAATATGAATTCAAATATAACTATTGACAAAATAAAAAATCTTTTCAAGAGAGAAAATGCATATCATATTGATGAGTTCAAAGAAATATTCAAAAATACCACAATTGAAGAATTATATTATGCACTGACATTGTTGATTGAAGGACCCGAACTAATTATGGACAAGCATAAGAGAATGGGAAAACTAGTAAATCATGGAGCCTATTATGTTTTCAAACCGCAAGAAATAACAAGCCCCCATATTTCTCTCTATGAGTCCACATTTCCTATCAAAACAATGCATGACCATGTCCAATATGAAGTTGAAACAAATGATGAAAAAATAAAAACTCCAGTGAAAGACGAACAATATGATATATTAATGGAAACTATTAATCGTAATTTATTGATTGCCACAAAAGAAGAACCCAATGAATTGATTGAATCCTCAGAGAAATATGATTGGTATTACAATATTAATTCGGTTTATTGCAAAAAAAACACAAAAGAATTTGTAAAATTTAAAAAAGACAACCGAATTGGAACTGGCGAAACGGATGCGGAAATCGAAATCAAATTGGGTGAAGAGCGTTATGCCCAATACCTGATTTTACAGAAAAATTCAGTATGCGACACGTCTAGTTTTAAAACAGTGATGACACGATTGCGATTTTTGGGATTTGATGAGCCAACTATGAAGAAATATGTTATGGCTCATATATTGGACACGCTTTCGCACGAAGACCGACTCATTCTTGCAAAACAAGTGTTGAAAGCCCCGCCAAGCAAAGACCCCATCAATAAGTACTTCAATGATTTATTAATAGATAAAAAAATACTGGTGTTGGCAAAAGAAGGTGAAAATGTTTTTTACAGAATTAATGACTGGACAATGCTAAGTTTTGGAGAGAGACAACAGTTACAACAAAAAATAAATGAAAAACTATCTGTGAATCCATCTAATTTTTCAAATATCATTGGATTTGTTGCGGAATTATCCGACGATAATAAATCCATGGTTTTTAAACGGAAAGACATGACACAGAAGAAAAACAATTGGGGTGCATATTTACAAAATGACAATGGCAAGATGCCAATTATTAAAAAAGTAAACGAGATTTTAAGTATGACTGAATCACCCTTTTGTTTTGATGATGAAAAATGCCCCGAACCCACCAGAAACACCGATGATATTTCAAAGATTGCATTTGCCGGTATATTTGAACTGCTTATTCGCAAATTTAATGAAGATGAAGAAAAAGGCAAAATATGGTATTTGAGACCAGAGATAGCAATTTACAATAAAATATCAAATCCTGCAAAAGTATAAAATTGAAAATATAATATAAAATTGTAGTATTAATATATATATCAAACAATGAATAAATATGGGGTATATGTGGATTCGCTATTGTCAAAGAAGGTTGTTTTAAAAATAACCGAAATTGGCAAAAATACTAAAGAAAATTTAGAAAGAAAGATGAAAAATAGCATTGAGGGAAAGTGCATATCCGAAGGGTTTGTAAAGCCAAACACACTGCATGTAAAATCATTTTCATGTGGTTTGATAAAGGATGACCACATTGAGTTTCAAGTCATTTATCGATGTGATATTTGCAACCCGGTGAAGGGTCTAGAGGTTGAATGTAAGGTAAAAAATATAACAAAAGCGGGCATACATGCCGAAGTAAAGGACCAAGACGATAATTCGCCGATTACCATATTTATTGCACGAGACCATAATTATGAAAACAACACGTTTGATAGGATTGAAAAAGAAGCAACTATCCGTGCAAAAATAATTGGTGTGCGGTTTGAATTAAATGACCCGTCCATTACTGCAATTGCATTCTTGACTCAAAAGAAGGATGAATAATGGTTTTTACAAAAATATATAAAAACGATTTGTTAAAAATAATAATAACATGTTTCAAATGACAAATGAATCGTTAAGTTCAATAAAGGATAAGATTGAGAGAATGTCCAAAAACAATCAAATTGAAGTCCTCAAAATTTTGAAAAAGTATCAAAACATAAAGTTGAACGAAAATAAAAGCGGCATATTTGTGAACCTTTCTTTTTTATCGAAGGAAATTTTGGAAGAAATTGACATGTATGTGAATTATGTCAACGACCAGGAAACTGTTATTAATACAATTGAGACGCAGAAGCAGGAGTTTAAGAATGCATTCTTTGTATAAAAAAAATGATTGAATGAATTGAATCTATAAAAAAAATGATTGAATGTATAAAAATATATTTTACAAAATGGTTTAAAAATATAATATTATATTTATTAACAAAATGCTACTATTGAACAGAATTTTATACAATCAAAAAAATTTTCTTAAAAGCCAAGAAAATTTTTTATCAGACCTAGCTCCATACATGTTAACTCCTGATGTTTGGGCTAAGATGCAGCAGCAGCAGCAGCAAACGCCAGCACAGTTACAGACACCAGTACAGACACCAGAACAAACGCAAGTACCGACGCAAGTAAAAAAAACAAAATTTATGCGCAATTGTATTTTCTGGTATACTTACACAGCTATCAATGGTGAATGTGAAACAACAACAAATATAATGATGAATGAAAAAAAGACAATATCAGATTATTTTAACAATAATTTGACATCTTTGAAAAACTCCAATCATAAATTAACATTGGCAAAAATTAATGAAATAAAATGCAACTTGATGACAAAACTTTATATGGACAGTGTTGAAAGTTTCATTCCACTATCCATTTATTATAAAAGACCCATTTACATTTATTTTAAAGATATAAATTCGTATATGCGTTTTGCGGACAAAAACTATGTTTGCGACGACGAATCTGATATTGATTCAAACATTATTTTGTTGTTTGCAAAAGATAATCAAGTCACAATAGAAACAGATATTGAAAACTTTATGAAAATCAAAGATTCGCTTTTTTACATCCAGCATTATGATAAAATTTTACCCGGAGTTTCTACATTTAAAACCAATGAAATTCGAGAAATTTACAAAACTGTTTTTGGAAAAGACGATGATTTAAAAAAACCCGAATATTATGAAAAAGTCTTGGTTAAATGTCATACTACGATAAATGCAAAATCCTTATTTTTGTAAAATTGAATAAAAGAAATCTAAATATAATATAATTATCTAATATAATGTCTACTCCTCCTTCAGATTTTAAAAAAGACCTAAAACATATGCTAACTCAATATTTAGCTAGTTTAATAAAATATAAAAAAGGTGATACAAATGTGCAAGAATTTGAGGTGAGATTTAAACCACACAATAAATTGTTTTTCGACAAAACAGATTATGACAAAGTTGTTTCTAGATTAAAATCATGTGATTTTATTACTAAAAATGCAGGTGGTTTAAATATGTTGCGTATTCAAAATGAATATGTAAATGGAGATAATGGTAAACGACAACTTTCCAACATTCGAACAGAACTTCGCGGCTCCGATATTATCCACGAGTATTGCAAAAACAATGAAGACCTGGAGAAACTAATTGGGACGGAGAAATTCATTGGTTCAATCGGATTTACGCAAAAATCTCCCGCCAAAGAGGACGAATCCAAGCCATTCAAAAAAATTGAAAACAAGGATTTTAAATTCAACATTTCATTCAATTTAGAAACCGATTATAAACCCAATGATGGTCACGTAAGAAAAACAATTGCAGATTGGAATGATAGTAAAAAAACGTATCGTTTAATCAATCGCGTCCGTTTTGAGAATGAATCGTCGCCCATTGCAATTGATTTGAGCATTCTCCGCACATCCAAGACAACTGGATTCGTTATGATTCCGGAATTATCAATTCACAAATCCGATTTATTCAATAATCCAGAGATTTGCGAAATTGAACTTGAGGTTCGCAATGAAATGGTTGGACCCGGAAAACCGTTTGAAAGTCCCGACAAGATTATTGACGAGTTGCAGCGTGTAATCAAGCTTGTATTGTCCGGATTGCAATCAACAAAATATCCGGAATCCTATTTAAAACTAGATGAGGTTTTAGAATCATACATGAAAATAATTCATGGAAAAGAACACGAGTCTAGACGCGTTCTAACTCGCGATTTTATTGGCCCTAGTTCATGCACACTGCAACTGAAAAACGTTGTGGATGACCCAAATTCAAGCGAACCAACTATTCGAGAAAATTATTGTGCAACAGATAAAGCAGACGGTGAGCGAAAACTGTTGTATATTAACAAAGAAGGTCGTATCTATTTGATTGACACAAATATGCGCGTCCAATTTACTGGTTCAAAGACGGACCCCAAAATGTTTGCAGATTCGTTGATTGATGGTGAGCATATTTTGTATGATAAAGATGGAAAATACATAAATTTATATGCGGTGTTTGATATTTATTTTGCCAATGGCGAACCCATGCGAAACCGAAATTTTTGGATAAACGCGGCGGATTCCGACGATGACAAAAAAATTAAAGAATTGTTGACAAAAAACAAGTATCGATATTCAGAACTGCAATATTTTATAAAAGACTTGGTTGAGGAAAATAGAGTTCACTCCGTTGTCAAAGGCGCTCCAAATGATATTAATATTATTTTAAAACAATTCTATTTTCAAACATATAACTCAACGATTTTCGATGAATGTTCCAAATTAATCCGAAAAATAGATGACGGTGTCTTTCCATATAATACGGATGGTATCATATTTACACCGGTAAACACTGGAGTTGGAGGTATGGAATCGGGACAAGCCAGTAAACCGGAGAAATTTACATGGCCATTGTCATTTAAATGGAAAGAACCCAAATTCAATACCATTGATTTCCTTGTTGAATATAAAAGTGATAAATCAGGCAAAGAATTAATTCAGAATAAATTTGTAGACGGTATGAATTTGGCTGGCTCCGCGGTTCGCCAGTATAGAACAATTGTGTTAATGTGTGGATTTAATCGCAAATATCACAAGTCCGCGAATCCGTTTCAAGATTTACTGGATAGCAATTTTTCGAAACCATCCAATGAAATTAACAATGAGGAAACCTATATTCCTGTTCCGTTTACACCCGACTCTCCCTATGACCCAAATGCATCTTTTGCGGATATTGATATAGACTCGGTATCTAAAAAAATGAAAACAGAAGAAGGCGATGTTTTTGAAAAAGATATGATTGTGGAATTTAGCTACGACTTGCCAAATAAAAAATGGATACCGTTGCGTGTCCGCCATGACAAAACCTATGACTATCGAATGGGGAATAAAAACTATGGAAATGCTTACCATGTTGCAAATGACAATTGGCGCTCAATAAACAACCCAATTAAAAAGGAGGTGTTGATGGGCATTGAAGAACCAGTAATGCTCGACGAGTATGTGTATTATAATCGAACCCACGACAAGACCAATTATACGGAAGGTCTGCGAAATTTTCACAATTTGTATGTAAAGAAACGTCTCATTGTGGGGGTTTCAAAACAGGATGATACACTTATTGATTATGCGGTTGGAAAAGGCGGCGACATTTCAAAATGGAAAGAAGCCCGATTAAAATTTGTATTTGGCGTGGATGTTTCCGAGGACAATATTTACAATCAGAATGACGGAGTTTGCGCAAGGTATTTAAAAGAACGCAGAACAAATCGATATTTGTTTGATGCATTATTCCTTCCGGGCAATAGTAAATTGTTAATTCGCGAAGGCACTGCATTTTCCAAAGACAATTTGAAGGAGATTTCGAAAGCCGTATTCAGCAATGGAAAACCAAATTCAAATTTGGCAAGAGCCGTTGTCAAGAATCATGGAATTGGACATTCTGGCTTCAGCATCAGTTCATGTCAATTTGCAATCCACTATTTCTTTGAAAATAACACGGTATTGAACAACTTTTTAAGAAATGTTTCCGAGTGCACCAAAATTGGCGGGTATTTCATTGGAACATCCTACGATGGTGAAACTGTATTTGAAAAGTTGAAAAAACAAGAAAGTTATTCAATTCATGTTGACGAAAAAATGATATTTGATATTCAGAAGAAATACAAACAAACTGGATTTTCAGGTGACAAAACGGGTATTGGATATGCGATTGACGTTTATCAAGAATCAATCAATAAATACGCGACCGAGTATTTGGTGCACTTTGAATACTTGAACCAGTTGATGCAAGATTATGGGTTTGTTTTGATATCGAATGTTGAAGCAAAATCCATGGGATTTCCAGATGGAAGTGGGTTGTTCAAGGATTTGTTTAAACAGATGGAGAAAGAAAAAGATACCAAAAATTATGGAAAAGCATCCTCGATGAGTGAATACGAAAAAGAAATATCGTTTTTGAACAGGTATTTCATTTTCAAAAAAACGCACAATGTAGATGCAAAGAAGGTTCAAAAAACACTCATGTCAGGATTAGAAGAACATATTGAAGTAGAAGTAGAACCAGATAAAAAGAAAAAAGAAGTAAAGATGGTCATTCGCAAATTAAATAAAAAAGTGGTTTTGAATAAATACGAACCAGTTGAAGAAAAGAGTAATAGTTCTGATTCAGAATTTACTATTGATATTGATGCAATTATGAATAAAAAATAAAAAATGTGTATATTTTTTTTATTTTTTACGACCGCCTTTACTAAGGCTACGACTAAGGCTACGACTAAGGCTACGACTAAGGCTACGACCACGACTTAACAATGGATTTTTTATCTCACTTACTGCATCATACCCAACTTTTGCATTTTTACGCGTAAACCGGTTTTTCAAACCTTCAAAAAATCCAGTTGTTTGCGATGGTTTAACTCTTGCAATTGATTTTACAATTTCTTCCGACGATTTTGCTAAAGGCACAATTTGATTTTTTCGCGAAAAGATTGATAAAATGCTCGCAGTTCGTCTTGAATGCTTTCTTTTTGTTTTTGGCATATTATATATATTATTATAAAATTATTTTTTTTACTTATAAACAACATGTCTTGAAAATTGCCGATGTCACAAGGTATGGGTCCATATTGGACGCAGGCCGTCTATCTTCAAAATATCCACAACCGTCTTTAGCAACTTGAACCGGAATGCGGACTGAAGTATTTCTGGTTCCCACTTCGTAAGTGAATTTATCCATTGATGATGTCTCGTGTTTTCCGGTCAAACGTTTGTCATTGTCTTTGCCATAGATGGCCAAATGTTCTTTGTGAGCATCTTGCAACTTTGGCATATACTCGTAAATTTTCTCAAGTCCTCCAGGACACCTTGTTTCGGCAGTGCTAAAATTGGCGTGGCATCCGGAACCATTGTAATTTAAAAACGGCTTGGGCTCATAACAAATAAAAAGCCCGTATTTTTCGGCAGTGCGTTCCAAAATATATCGCGCCATTAGCAAATGATCCGCTGCTTGAATTCCTTCACATGGACCGATTTGGAACTCCCACTGATTTGGTGCCACTTCGGCATTTGTTCCCGATACTTGAATACCGATTTCTAAACATGTATACAAAAATTCTTCGACTATTTTTCTTTGTGTTGCACACAATCCGACACCGCAATAAAATCTGCCTTGAGGTTCACATTTATCAAAGAATATGTTGGTAGGGGTAGTAGAGAAGAGAAACTCTTGTTCTAATCCAAACCAGGGTTTTGCATCCAGGTTTTCATTAAATATGTTCACTGCTTGTTGCCGATTTGCAGTTTCACACAAAACCAAATAATATCCTTCATGTTTTAAACAATTGAACACGGGTTTCAAAATTATTTCCGTATTTCCAGAATCGGATGCTTGACCAGTTGATGACCCATCATAACTCCATTCGGGAAATATATCCACATTTTCGGTAACTTTGACCTTGCTTCGAAATTTACCCTCCCCATCCAACCATATATATTCAAGAACTTGTTTCATTTATTATTTTATTGTTTTACCTTTATATAAAATTCATAAAATTGAACTTTTTGTTTTTATATTCTTTAAATGCATAAAATCAAAACAAGTCAAAAACAAATCAAGTCAAAGTAAAGCAATAAAATGAACTTCAATAAATATTCCAAATACAACACCAATTCCAATAATAATAATAATAATAATAATAGGTCACCCAAGCCTTTCTGCCCAGTTTGCAAGAAGAATGGAAGGCCCGAATCCGAATACAATTCGCACTTTATTCGCGAGACATCCGACGAAAACAGTGCAATTACATGCCCAATTCTGTTGAATATGGAGTGCAATCATTGTGGCGAAAAAGGACATCTTGTTGCCAAATGCCCACAAAAAAGGTGTGTTTTCTGCAATGAATTTGGACACACAGTATCCAGATGCACTGCGGGTTCACAACAAGAAATTGACAGATTTCTTGATGAAAGACATAATAATTATGTGCAGAGACGTGATTTCAGAAATAATTATCAGCGCAATGAGGTGCCGCGTATTGATGTGCCGCGTATCGAGGTGCAGCGCAATGATGTACCACGACCAATTATAGAAGAAGACAATTTTCCATCTTTGTCAAAGAAACCAGTAAAAGTTGTAGAGTCTGCAAAAGGATATGCAAACATTGCAACAATTGCGGCGCCTTTACAAGCTCCTAAACTAGTTGCAAAACCAGTTGCAAAACCGGTAGTTGAAGAAGAATATGAGACAGATGATGATGTAGATGATAATGATTCGGTATATTCGAGTAAAATACCAGATGATGACAACTGGTAAAAAGAACCGCAGGTTATTGACTGGTAAAAAGAACCGCAGGTTATTGACTGGTAAAAAGAACCGCAGGTTATTGACTGGTAAAAAGAACCGCAGGTTATTGACTGGTAAAAAGAACCGCAGGTTATTGACTGGTAAAAAGAACCGCAGGTTATTGACTGGTAAAAAGAACCGCAGGTTATTGACTGGTAAAAAGAACCGCAGGTTATTGACTGGTAAAAAGAACCGCAGGTTATTGACTGGTAAAGATAATCGACTGGTAAAGGTTCCTGACAAAACAAAATAAATTTTCGGATTTTTTTTGTTTATTTGCGAGACTTTTTATCCTGGGTTCTTCTTTTCTTTTGTCCACGTCTTTTTGATTTTTTACCTCTAGCATTATAAAATGAAGCATAAGGACCATTTTTTCCAACTTTAATTATGGTTGGTTTCATATTTGTATCTTCATTTCTGACATTTGCAAGATTCTGGTAAAAATTGTTATATCCATCTTGCCATGCATTCATTAATTGTTTATTATATGTAAATTGATTTTGCGTTGTATTTTCTCTGGTCATTCTACCACTTTGTTGACCAATACTACTTGTTAAATATCCATGTTCATAACCAACTTGTTTTGCATGGTTTATTTGTTCGGGAGTTGCCATTATATAATTATCAATAGAAAAAATTGGCAAAACAACATAAACGCAATTTGCAATAATAAATAGTATAGATGATTTTTGTATTATTACCAAGTTTAAATGGAGTTAATATATTGAGTAAATTAAAAATAACAAACAGCGTAGATAAACCTTCACCATATATGTTATATTCGCTAAATCATTATTTAACCGAGATTAAAGAAAAAATTTCCGAATGTGGTGATGAATGGAACGCCAATAAAAAATACACAAACCCCTACGAATATATTTACACAAACAGTCCAAGAACAAGTGTTTGCAGATATAAACCAATTTCACGTGCCTATTTCAAAATGATTGAAATTTTAAACACGTTTAATTTCCCCTCTTTTGATTCACAAAGGCCTTTGCAAATGTTTGCACTCGCTGAAGGCCCGGGTGGATTTATCGAGGCGGTTCTAAACCATCGCAACAATCCGGCTGACAAATACTATGGAATGACAATTGAAGACCCCACTGACGGCGAAGTCCCAGGATGGAAAAAAACAACCAGTTTTTTAAAATCAAATCCAAATGTTTTTTTGGAAAAAGGTGCCAATGCCACTGGAAATATTTTAAATATGGAGAATTTTAAACACGTTGTTGCTAAATACAAAAATTCATGTGAATTTGTTACGGGTGATGGCGGGTTTGATTTTTCAACGGATTTCAATAGCCAGGAAATCAACATTACACGACTATTGTTTGGGCAAATTGCATATGCAGTTTGTATTCAAAAGTATGGCGGATGTTTTGTTCTCAAGTGTTTTGACTGCTTTTACAAGGCAAGTGCCGAACTTATTTATCTGCTGTCAACCATGTATGAAAAAGTATATGTGGTAAAACCAAACACCAGCCGGTATGCAAACTCGGAGAGATATTTGGTGTGCATTAATTTCTTATATTCCAATAGTAATTATTATGCGCCCATTTTCGAACAATTGATGGCGACTATTTGCGATGATACCACTTTTATCCGAAGTTTTTTCAATGGTGTTAAAATTCCGCTTTTTTACTACAACAAACTGGAGGAATCCAGTTCTATCATCGGGCAAATCCAGATTGATAATATTTATAGCACGCTGGCACTTATTGAAAATCGGTATAAGTCAGATAAAATCAACTTTTATATGAAAACCAATATTCAAAAATGTGTCAAATGGTGTATAAAAAACCATGTGGAATATAATCCAAATGTCGAAAATGTGGAAAAAAATATATTTACCCATAAAGAAATATAATGACCATGACCAAAAATATAAAACATTTTTTTATATTTTTTTAAATAATTTTATTTTTTTACACATTTGCACATTTAAAACGCCCATTATAAATACCTTTTCTTTGGGTTTTTACGAGTTTTATTTTTTGGAACATATTTTTCTTTCCTATTATAAGCACCTTCCAAAATGTTCTTATAATATTCTTTCGGTATAATCTCTATTGTCTTGACTATATTTTCTTTCAGGCTTTCATATTTTAACCCACTAAACTTTTGTAATTTGGATTTTAACATGCTAAAATAATTCTCAATTGCATTACTAAAATGTTGGTAAGGAACACTATACAACAATTTATTATGTTTGTTTACCAAATCTCGTATCGTATCATTTTTGTGTACGGAAGCATTATCTAAAATAATTAATTTATTTCTATATTTCTCTGTTATAAACTTTTGTAAAAAGTCTACCAATCGTTCTGTGTTTATTCCACCTTTTTCATATAATTCCCAACCTTCTACACCGTTTACAGAAATAGCAAATATTCCAGTATATTTCTTGAACACTTCTTGCGATTGCGTTTTTATTACACATCGTTTACCTCTTTGACTATAGCAGCGATTCCGGTTTTGTAATGATTTTATACTTGTTTCATCTATGCAAATCACGTCTTCTATTTTGTATTTTTGGACTTCATCATAAAACTCTTTTAGTTTTTGGTTTATATTCACTTCTTTTCCCCAACGATGCGTTGGTTTGTGTCTGACCCTTGTAAGTTTCAACGTAATATTATTGTCATTTACTACCCTATTCAAATGAAACCGACTTAATGATAATGATGTGTATTTCTTTTTGAGTAAAAATAACAAATCTTCCATAGTAATTGTTTTATTTCTATTTAATTCATCTTTGATAAAATGGATATGTTCTCTTTTTACTTTATATGCGGTTGGCGTTCTATTTTGTCTTTCTACATTACCGTTATTTTTATATAATTTAACCCAACGCATTAAACTTCGCCTGGAACACTCAAATATTTTACATACTTCTTCTTGTGATTTATCCTCTACTAAATAATATTGAACTGCTCGTTCTTTATAATCTTCACTTTTATGATGTGTCATATAAAATTATAACATAAAAAACTTAAAAATATATTCATAATATACTTTAATTTATATAATGAATGCAGAAGAAGAAAATAATGTACTGAAACACAAAATAGAAAGATTAGAAAAGCATGTAGCAGAATTAGAAGAACATTTGAAAAAATATACGAATAGCACAAGACATCTAAAATATTATGAAAACAATAGTGAAAAGGTTAAAGAGAGAACAAAAAATTATGTAGAAAAGTTGAAAACAGAAAATCCAGACAAGTTGAAAGAATGGAGACGCGCATATTATTTGAAAAAGAAGGAAAAGTTAAAGGAACAATCACAAATCAGTGAAACTACTATCTAAAACGCATCATATTCTCCGTTTTTACATAAATATACATTTGCAACTTCATCACCATTTTTAATTTCTTCAATTGTTTCACATAATTCTTTTACCCAATCATAAGTGTCGTAAAATACATCTTCTTGTAAAACACGAATAACTGAATACCCATTATCTTTCGCACATTGTTCTTTGTATTTATCGTTTTCAAATTGTTCTTCTGGAGATGACCAATTTGATATTTGTTGAAAATGTTGAGGTCCATCCAGTTCAATAATAATTTTATATTCTGGTATAACGAAATCAAATGGAAGATGTTTTAGTTTTTTGCACCATTCTTGTTTGAATTGGGTTAGAATAGTAGGATACAAAGGTAGTAATTGTTCGTATAATTTTGCTTCTGTTTTATTTACGCAATATGGACAATCAGTTTTGTTAGATAAATATGTTTCATATTCATTTGCACATTTATCGCAATTAAACATGATTTTTGTATAACTAACCTTAAATATATTTCGCGGTGAGGTTTCATTTTTATCACTCCAATATTTTGCTTTTTCATGTGAAGCAAACGATTTATTGAAACAATCAATGCAGTCTATATCATAACACATTTTTTTATTTGTACAATAAGGACACCAAACCCCATTGTTTACATGATTTAAATATTGTTCAAAACTATGCTTACACTTGTCGCAATTAAACCAATGTTTTTTTCTACATAATTTAAATGATTGTCTTGGCGTCGTTTCATTTTTATCGTTCCAATATTTTGATTTTTCATGAGAAGCAAATGATTTTTCAAAACATTCAATACAATCAATATTGTCACACAATTTTTGGTGAGAACAAAATGAACACCAATTACCATTTTTTATGCTCGCTATTCTCATTTTGAAATCTGTATGACTGCAATTATTGCAATTAAAATAATATTCTTTGCCTGAACATTTAAACACATTTCTCGGTGAAACATTATTTTTGTTACTCCAATATTTTGATTTTTCATGAGATGCAAATGATTTTTTAAAACATTCAATACAATCCACATTTTCACACAATTTTTTATTGGGACAATACGGACACCAAACATTATTGCTAACGACCTGATAAATAAATTGTTCAAAACTATGCGTACATTTATTACAATTAAACCACATCTTTCTAGGATAATTTAATGCAATATCGCTAGGTCTAATATCTCCATTCTTATCACTCCAAAATTGTGACTTTTCGTGTGAAGCAAATGATTTTTCAAATGGTATTACGTTCATATTTTTAGTTTTATTACATATTACTATCAAAAATATTTTATATCAATTTTATTCTATAATATAACAATTATTGCGTAAAATACTTAAATATAATATATGTAGGAATATTATATGGGAAAGAAAAAGAAGACAGAAGAAACTGCCCAACCAAAGAAAACATCAAGAAGTGATGTAAAAGAACGCAAGGAACTAAACAAAGATATCGAGTTTACGTGTGTTAAAACCAGTTTCAGTAGTTTAGTAGAAAATAATTATTTGAGTGGAGGTATTCAAGAAATTGTGTTGAATATTAACAAAATATGCTTTTTGTCTTACCAACTACTCAATTATCATTTTACTCGTCTTATTGAAGAAAATAAACCATTACCAGAAATAACACAATCTTTATTTTACCAAGCATGTGCAACCGTTTCTGTAATGAAAGAACGAAAGGAAAAAATAGATGAAGCTGATGAATTATATATTAGTTTTTCACATTACAAAGAACACGTAGGAGAATTGCCGTTTCGTGATAGAATGGGTAATCTCATTAACAACCTAAATAGGCAACAACTTACTATGACTGAAAACCATTTGAAACTCAATTTTTATAAACGATTTCATAAATACTTGGAAATAAAAACTGGAGAAACAAGAAAGGGAATAATTTACAAATGGTTAAAAGACATTTATGCTATTGAATATACTGGTAAAAACTTTTTTATACTATCTATGAGACAATGGTTAAAATATCCACCAACAGAAGTAAATATTAAAATGCATTCCTCTCATTTTGTAAAAATATATCATAAAATACTGAAAACCTTTGAAAAATACCCATATTCTAAACACATCAGAACATTCAATTTATTACCAACCAAAAACTCATTTACGTTGTCTACAATTGAAATATGTAGCAGTTGTTTGAAAGATATTATTGGGTATTTTACTAAAACCCCAGTACCAGATGATTTCAAAGAAAACAAATTAGTTTATTGGTATGAGTTTTTCAAAATAGAAAAATATGAAACAAAAAATCGCAAGTTTGCAAATACCATATATACTGATGGTAAGATTGCTATTATACGATTGAGAAAACCAAAGTTTGAAGCACCTAAACCGAAAGATGTTAAGAAAATGCAATATGAACAATATGTTGGAATTGACCCTGGTGTGAGAAGTTTGCAAACATCTTGTAATAACGAAGGCAGAGTATTAGAAACTACAACACCAAGTTATAGGCATGATTGTAAAATGAAATACGCTTGTAGAAAACGAGAAATGTGGTATAAGAAATGGGAACATTATGAAATGTGGCGTAATATACCAACTTTCAAAACAACTAATTTACAAAAAATGCGTCATTATTTTGAGTATGTTTATCCAAATCTAAATACCATTTTCCAGTTTCATCTTTACAAGAACTTCCGTGGATTATCGTTTCGTTCTTATTGTCGTGGAAAAGCAACTATTGATAAACTATGTAAAAATATTGTTGATGATAAGAAAACAATAGTAGGTTTTGGTGATTTTTCACAACAACACGGTTTAGTAAAAAAACACCCAACCGCACCTATTCAAAAGTTTAAGCATGAATTAAGACGTTATTGTGATATTATAGATATAGATGAATGGGGTACAAGTAAAACATGCAATAAATGTTTTCAACCAATAGAGTTATACAAAAACCGGATAATTAGGAAAAAAAGAGATGGAACACATACAAAAGCAAGAATGTCTCTTATCAACAGTGTAATCCGTTGTAAACTCAACGAGTGTAAATTATGCTGTATGGATAGAGATATTAACGCTTCCAAGAATATTCTGTTTTTACTTCAATTACAAAAAGAAGGAAAAAAGAGACCAGAATGTTTTAACCCAAAGAATATGAACGACTGCGATACTCCCTTATGGGAAGATAAGTATGTCGTGGCGTGAAATCCGCAATTACCTTTTGTTTTATTTTTATCGTCTATAATGGGCGTTTTAAATGTGCAAAGGTGTAAATAAGCATATCAACAAGCTCCTTCTTTTTCAACTTGTTCACTGTCTCTGCAGAAACGCCCTTCGCAATAAGCAATGATTTTAAAGACGCTGGTGTCATTTTTTGTAACTCATCTTTTGAGACACCTTCAACCTTATTAACAACAATTGGTTCTGGCTCCAAAGACACAATCTTGGGTTCAGGTTCGTCAATAATTTCATTGTCTTCAGATTCCTCGTCATCAATGTTGATTTCACACTCTTCTGGGAAGGTGAGGTCTACATTGACAATTTTAGTGTTTGAAACCATATTGTCGTCATCTGATTCTGAATCATCAGAATCGGAATCCTCATCTGAGTCATTGTCATCAGATTCCTCCGACAATACAACATGTATTTTATCGTCAACTAATTGATGATTTGCTGGTTGTGGTTGCTGCTGGAACAATATCGAATAAATTTCCTTCTTCAATTGAATTTGTTGCATATAAACGTCTTGTGCAATTTCTAAACATTTGGCGTTTTTCTGCTCTATCTCTACAATACGTTTTTTGAAATAGTATACCAATAGGCCAACCAATATAATTAAAACGGCTAAACTAAACAATAATATTGATTCAAAAAGAACACCCATCTTATTTTATTATAACAGATTAAATATTATATTGTTTTGGAACGCATCCAATTGTTCTGGAGTATTGATTCCACAGACTTCATACTGTTTCTCTGCAGGTATCTCAAATAAAACAATCTTTCCTTCTCCTTCAGAAAAAATACTTGTTAAATAATATTCTTGTTGTGCATTGTTGTTTTTGATTTTTGGCAAATTCTGACACAAAAACTCGTTTTTAAATGCATAAATTCCGCAATTTACCAGTTTTACCAATTTCTCCTCCTCGGTGCAATCCTTTTCCTCTACAATTCGTAAAGCACCTGTGTGCGACTGATAAGCACCTGTGTGCGACTGATGGTGCGACTGATGGTGCGACTGATAAGCACCTGTGTGCGGATGCGACTGCTGATGCTGATGCGACTGGATAATACGCCCATAGCCATAGGGTTCTTCCATTTGGGTCGCAACAATAGTTGCAGCATACCGATTATTCATAATTTCTCTCATGGATTGGGTGCTGAAAAGAGGCACGTCTCCCGATAAAATAAGAACATTTGAATTTAAGTCATATTGTTGCAATGTTGGAAGACAACACTGGATTGCATGTCCCGTACCTAATGGTTCAGGTTGGTTTATATACTGAATATATTCCGACTTGACAAAATGTTCATTGATAACCTTTTCAATTTGGTCTCTGTATTTACCTACAACAATATAGATTACAGAAGTTGCATCCATTTGCAAAGCGGATTTAACAACATGCACAATGAGCGGTAATCCATTTAATTCATGCAAAACCTTGGGCAATTCGTAGTTCATCCGCTTCCCAAGTCCGCCTGCCATAATTAGAACCAAATTGTTGTATCTTTTCCACAATAAATTATTTTCAAAAACGTGTTCCATATCTATTTATTATTTAAAAAAAAGCATTTTATATCTTTTTTTACACAAAAAAAATATACAATACAAATTCAAATATACAATACAAATTCAAATATACAATACAAATTCAAATATACATACAAATTCAAATATAAACAAACAAACAATTATATAAAATGAAATACAGGAAACTAGTCAATTGCCCAAATCTTCTCTCATATGCATCTTGATGAGACCGGGTGTAATTTTTATTCGTCTTTTTTCGATTGATGTTCTTAACAATTGTTCATTTACTAAGAATTTTTTTTCACGCATATACATGTATAAATCGTAATTGTCAGTTTCTACAATTCTCTCGTTTATGCCGTTTGGATAATACAAATATTTGCATTTGGGAACTTTTCGCAAATCGTCCAGCGTATAACCCATGTGGTTTTCAATAAATTGGACAACTTCCAATGAACGTGAATCATCTAACGCCTTTTTCAGCATTTCCTCGCCCAATTCGCGAGTATGTGTCAGCCCGCGGCTAACAAATAGTTCTTTGAGGTTTTCGATGTTTTGCATGGCATCTATTAGAATTTTCTTTTTGCACGTTTCAAAACAAAATTCATTGACATTGGGAATAAACGCATCCAACATCATTGCAAATATATCGCGGGGTGCGTTTTTAACAGCATAGCAAAACGTGGATGTTTTTGGTCTTAATCCAGCGCATTTTTCGATTAGAATATTTACAACTGCCATATTTTTTTTGGCGATTGCATCTTCAAACAAATCAAACGTAACAGGATATCCCAATTCTATTGCACGAATCATCAAATCAATGTTGTCATTAACAATTGGGTATATTAACAAGCTGTAATTTTGACACAAGACAACGTTATTTGCAAATATCTGTTTTCCATATCTTTCAAAAATGTATTCAAACAAATCCGCATAATTGTGTTTCATGCACGCCATTGCAAGCATGAATGGGTCGCCTTTTGTTTCAAATAGGCATATTACTTGGTCTCCAAACCAGGATGCCCCTTTTTTTGGTAATTCGATTTGGTATGGAGTTTCCATCCAGAAAGTCTCTATGTTTCTGAGGATTTTGATGCGCGCATCTTGTGTAAATAAGTGCAATGCTTCACATTCAATGATTTTTGCAAAATCCTCTGGAGTATTTATGTCAAGGCTGTCCAAGTACATCTCAGCACTGCAGCTGAAAATAGTTTCGTTGGGGGATAGCTCGCGCCAACTCTCGGTATATTTGGATTCTTTGATGAAATCCGGTAAAGATTCGAAATTATAATTAATGAGTTCTGCCATTTTTTTTAATGCATTCTATAAAAATGTAAAAAAAGAGTTCAATTTTATATGTTACAACTTAAATAGTAATAACAACTATACTTATAAATGGATGAAAAACCGTGGTTATCGTTAATTCCATTTGATAACACTAAATGGTGGATTGCATCAAAAAATCTTTATTTACCAGACAATTTATCAAAAACAACCCAAATAGTGAGAGCTTATTTTATTATACATGATGGAAATGGATATAGTTCATATTATCGATATTTTTATTGGTTTTATGGAAACAATCAAAGGCATTTTGACGTTGATGGCAAATGGTATTTTGATAAACCGATGTGTGATTGTAAGAATGGCGACATAGTGATTGAAACGCGGACCCAACAAAAATATGTGGTCAATGATAAATTTAATAACCCATATATAAAAATATTGGAAATTTCATAAATTTATTATAGTTATAAGTTATATTATTATGGATCAATTACAACAACCAATGATGAATTCAGATTCAACCGGTGGAATTGACAATCGAACTATTATTATTGTACTATTAGTATTGCTTTCTCTCTCGTTTTTAGGCATAAATATTTTGACAATTCTGGGAGATTTGATGAAAACAATTGTTTCTATTTTGGGACCCTTGGTTTCGCAGATTTTCTCCATTTTTGGATACACCACTGGGTCAATTCTTAACAAAACTGCCGACGTAGTCGGCGATGTAGCAAAAACGGGCGTAGACATTGCCGAAGGGTCTGTGCAATCAGTCGGCACCATTTTAAAAGATGCGAGCCGAGCCCACGTAGATTCAAGAGCCACCAATAGTTTAGACAATGTTCTGAATGTGAGCACCGCACAAGCTGCCGATCAACCAGCGCCAACACCTGGAGAGAACCCTATCCAGAAACCGATTTCGTCGGGTAAATCGGGATGGTGTTTGGTCGGCGAATATGAAGGCAAACGCGGATGCATTTCCGTAAATGATTATGACAAATGCTTGTCGGGGCAAGTCTATCCCACCCAGGACCAATGCTTGTTGCCCGCGCCTGCGGCGCGTTAATAAGGGAACTCGTCGTTCCCTTATAATCCCATACTTAAAATTGCATACTTGTAACATACTTGTAAGATACTTGTAAGATACTTGGAACCATACTTGTAAGATACTTGTAAGATACTTGTAACATACTTGTAACATACTTGTAACATACTTGTAACCATAGTTGTAACATACTTGGAACCATAGTTGGAACCAACCATATTTCAATAAAAAATAAATAAATATAAACATATAATTATTTATAAATATATCAAATGCAATACAACATTTACGTATATGAATTGAACAATGGCAAATATTTGCTGTACCCAAGAATCATCAGCAATTATGACAACTTTTGCATGGATGAAGCCGCATTTGTATACCAAGAAATTGTAAAAAATAATCCAATTAAACGCCTTATCCATACTCATAATGGTCTTGATGCTTGGCAAATTGATGCTTTTGTTCACACATATATGCACAACTATGGCATCGAAAATGTCCGCGGAGGCCGATACAACACACTCGAATTGTCTGAAAAGGAGGAAATATCCAAAGCCATCAAGTATTACACATATGGATTGGAAGAACAAGAACAACGAGTTTACCAGTATTACGAGTATATAGATACAATTGTTCATGACCCAGACAATTACAAGGAAAAAATAAACTACTATGAAAAAACAGACATGGAGAGAAAACGCTTTGAAATTGACCGAACCATTATTTACGACCTGAACTGGTTGGTCCGCAGCATAGAGACCGGCGTTGACAAGTTTTTTGAAATAAAAGATGAATATTACAAATTGATGGAACGACTTTCTCTTATTTACAAACAATATTTAAGTGTGATGGAAGATGCACAATCCAAAATTGATGGATTGTCCAAGGGCTTGTGCAAACTTTTTTTTGAAAAGCCATATGTGTTCTTTGATGGGCGAATTATCCAGAGAGAAAGAGAGATGCACAACTATGATTTTAAAGCCGATAAACAACTGGAACAAGTAATCAAGGTTTTTGAACTGGCAATTTATTCTTTAATTAATCGAGAAGAAGAGTTATATTTTGATTTGAACCAGATTCGAATCAACGAAAACAAGGATAAACTGTTTATATTGGAGAACCAGATAAACCAAATGTAGAGATTGGGTCCGTCGATGCTGCTGTTAAAAATTTCAAACCCGACTCAACCAATTTTGGAGAATTTGATGTCCGATTGGTTTTCATATAAACAAAAAAATTGTCAATATTATTGTTTTTTATATAACTTGGAATATATTTAACATAGAAATCATAGGTATTTCTTTTATTTGTGCTTAGTAAAATGTTTGAAAATGTGATGTTGCCCATGTAAATATCTCCGCTGAACTGGTTTGCAACCGCACGTGTCAAAACATATCCGGAAACGTCTGTTAAAAATCCGGGAGAATATGTAATGGTTGGAGCCCGACTTAAATTTGCTGGCTGACCCCCATACATTACAGTTAAGCTCAAATTTTGGATTGGAATATTCATAGTAAACGGACCACTTGCATCGGCACCCGGATGGGCCGTGTTGAAACCAGATATGTAGAGACTAACCGATGTGGTGAATGAAAAACGGTAATTATTGCTGTCAATTGAAGGTTGAATATTCAATGTAAATATTTGTGGTTCATTGTCATCCAATATATCAACTTCGTAATTGGTGAGCCACATTGCACCACCTTTGTTATTTTTGATGCCATATGCTTGCTGCTGTGAATTGTAATTATAGAGGGGGATGGTTGGGTCATATGTGAGATACATTGCGCGGCCAGGAACGTCAGACGCGGTGGTCAATGTGGGAATATAAATATCGTTGGGGCATGCTTGCTCGGCGCCATCCTGCACAGCCTTCAAATAATAATTTGAAAATGTGCGACGCTGGAGAGAACCTTTTACTGCAGTTACAAATGACTGTTTTTTGGTGGCTTTTCCGGTGGATACCTTATTGTATTGGAGAATTTCCGCTTTGCGACGCATGTCCAACTGTGCCTGGGTGTAGCCAAGAGAATATGGATTGACAGGTGTATACCGTGTTCCGGGAACATTAAAAATCAGTGACTTGCGATTATTCGTTACGGTAGTGCAAACCGTGTTATTAGACATTATTCAATATATCAAATAGATATATTTAATAAGAGAACCTACGGTTCTCCTATGACCTCTCCCTTATGAGAACTCGTTGGACTTACACCTTATAATCTTATTTTAAGGGAAGGGGTCATAGGGGAAACCGTAGGTTTCCCTTAGGGTATGGGAAAACCGTAGGTTTTCCCTATTGGGTAGCCTTATACCACAAATGCGACAAATAGGAGGCATCTGTATCGGACTGACCCGAAGCAGAAGGACTCGTTGACAAATTGGGTCCCCATCCCACAATGCCATTGATTTCAAACACATTGAGAGACTTTGCATAGTATCGCAAATCCGACAATTTTCCAGAAAATCCGCCGTTCTGGCACACATATACATCACCAAAATTTTGTCTTGGAACATATCCTAAATCTTTGTGTTGGGTCAAAACCCCATTAATATACACGTCTAAAATGCGGTTCTCCGCGCGAATAATCACATTGACCCACTTATTGTATGGAACTCCGCTAATATCCATTGTGGTTCGCTGGTCATCAATATTTTGAATGGGTCCAGATTGACTAAATGTATCCATGTAAACACGGAGCGTGCTTGTTCCATCGGTGTTTCCTTTCACGTATAATCCGGGTGCATTGCTCATATTGTTTACACCACTAACGGTGATGTTGCTTCCGTCAACAATGCCCTTGTTAAATATGTGTGCATATTTGCTGTTTGTATTGGTTGAGTTCAACAGTATCCAAACACTGTATGTGAACTCTAAGCCAGTTGATTGGTTTTCGGAGTAATTGACAATTGCAGAAGATGTGCGACTGTCCTGCTGAATCCTGACAGATTCAGTTCCGGAAATTAACCCTTTTACCAAATATGGTGAATCTGATGGAGCTAATATATTTGAAATAATTATCATTCCGATTCTGAAAAGGAATAAAAATCCAAACAATACCAAAATAATGAATCCAAATTTGGCAATGAGAGAATTTGACTGGAGAAATTCCTTTCCAGCATCCATTGCACTAGTTGACGAAAACTGGTTTAATGAATCATTGATTGAGGATTTTGCGTCGGCAATTGAAGACGAAATACTGCTGACTGCATCAGTAACTCCACCAGTAACTGCATCTGCACTTGGAAGAATACTTGCGGATTGTTGATTCTGATTTTGTTGTTCTTGAAACATAATTTATATTATAACTATAAATATAAATTAGAGTATTATAGAGAATTAAAATAATGTAACTTTACTGTAATCTTGGTTGTTCTTTTGCAACGTCATTGACAGTCCAAAGCTGGATAAATATTTGGCAAATGGATTTTCGCCATTGCCTGCACTATACTTGTCCCAGGCGGTTTGCGGGTCAGTAGGTAACAATGTTCTCGTTAATTTTGCTAAATAACAATTAGTTTTACCGTATACAATAGTTGATGTTGGACTTGGAGTGTCAATATTTGCATCTTGGACAGACTTGATAAGTTTTCCATTCATATAAATGTCAATGTATTTGTCGTCAACACTTACAATTAAATGGGACCAAGTTTGTAGCGGAAAGTTGTCGGTAATAACAATTGATTTGATGGCACTTGGTGTACCAGCTGCAGTCGCAGTGTATTCAAGCATAAGTTTGGGAGAAGACCCGTCTAATTTGATTCCAATGTTTTTATTGGATGCACTTGAAGCACTTTCACGCGATATTATATACTGACCAGTTCCCTGGAAATTGTAGACATACATCCACATTTCGTAAGAGTATTTTCTTGATGCGGGCTCTGCAATATTGGTGATTGCAATTGCAGTTTGGTCAGTTGACAAATCTAACTTGTCGGACAAAACTGTAGTTCCACTGGTATTCAAAAAATAATATAACACAAATATGAGAACTATTCCTAAAATTACTAACGATAAATCCATCTTATATATTTTACCAATAAAAGAAACCGGTAGATGCAACTATTATAGGTTTATTGCCATCATTATCTTTATTATTCGGCAAGCAGCAATAATTATTTCAGTTTATTTATAAAGGAAGGATTTAAAGGAAACCTGGGTTTCCTTTATTATATGAACGTGTCAGAAATTAATGACATACGGATGCCCCCACAATTCAAGGGCATCAGTTTTTCAAATTACAAGAAAGCGGATGTGAAAACTGAATTTGTGACAAGTATGCTAAATGGGAAGGTGGAACAAGCATGCAATTGGGCAGCCGAATTGGTATGTGCCGGCCATTATCTAGAACTTTGGGAAAATATTCTTTATTACTGCGCCAAGCATATTCATCTTGGTAATCCTAAATTAATTTGCTACTTGGAAAAAAGGTATTCCGTTTTCAAAACAATTATCAATGAAGGCAATTTTATTACGCCGCTTGATTTGCGAAACAACTCAACCATTCGCAACTTGTTTGCTGAAGTAGTGTGTGTTCTTACATTGTCCGGTAAAAAACACAGTTTTGAAGTGATTAAAATAAACAAAGAGGAAGAGTTTGACATGACACAGATGACTGAACGACTGAAAGCACCCAGTGTGGATTTTATTAAACCAGTGTTTGTAGTTGAAGACCCCAAAGAGATTTATATTCCAATGAATGAATTTGCCTACAATATTTCGAAGAGTAATAAAAACACGGTCTTTGCATGTTATTGGATTGAATGGATATTGGAGTTTGAAGCCATTTGCAAAAAACGCAAAACTGTTTGTGCATGTGCTCGACGACAGTTTGTCACGGTCGACCCAAAATTGTCTCACGACCTAGTTTGGATTATTTGGGACACGCTGTTTTACTACGTCAAAGAACTGGGGAACCCATTCCTGGAAAAAACAATGACCTCGCTTTTATCTCTTTTTTCGCTCCAGTATACAAATGCATGTTGTAAAAAACGGCGATACATGTTGTATTTTGCGGTTTCTCTATGCACGGAACAGGCAGACTTGAATGTGGAATTGGTGTCCAATAAAAAGACCGTTGAGTTGGCGGTAAGCAATATTAATAATATTTACCGTCAAATAAAGAAGAATGAAGTTAGTCCCGGAACCGATTATCTCTTCAATGGGTTAAATAAACAGAGCGAACTTGAGAAATCCCTGGAAAAACTGAATATGATAAATTCTATCAGTTTGGGTCAGAAGGAACCTTAGGGTCTACATATAAGTAAGCGGCATTTCCATTGTTAAACATATGTAAAATTTGCAAAAATGTTTTGTATAAAAAGTTGGACACAATGTGGAGCGTGAATGGCAATACTGCAAAAATTATCAAATATAGAGCACTCATTGGTCTACTATATTTATCTTGGTTAGAATAGATAAAATAGATAAAAAAAAAGTAAATGACCACATATAAAATGGTTAGCATTTTATGTATATAAACCATCATAACTTCATCTTGCAAATAGTAGTCATTTGTACGGTCATTGATGCGTAATTCATTTTCTTTTTTTTGAATTTCTATTTCTAAATTTGCATTCTCTTTTGCTAATTGGTTTGTGTAGTCTGACATATATTTTATTTATATAAATTATAATCTACAAACTCGTGAGGGCCGCTTGGTTTTGCAAAATCACTAGTACTCGTACTCATAGTTGTGAATCCAGATACCACGTTGCCATTGCACGACAAATCTGTTAATGAATAACCATTTGTCAAACATTTGGTGGCTGGGTCTTCCCAGCTTTTTGATACTATGAAATATTTGAATCCAGGTTGGGTTTTTCCGTCATTGGGTGGCAAATTGGGAACACAAATTGAATATTTGTCATTAAATGTGGTTCCTTCGGCACAACATGCATCTTTAATACATCCGCCAAATCGCATATCCAAGAGGTTTTTTGAAGATGAATTGGATGAATTGGATGAATTGGATGAATTGGATGAATTGGATGAATTGGATGAATCGGAAGAACCAGTCATTTGCTTTGGTTCGCCTAAATTAATTATATTGTAATCCATATTGTTTCGTCGGTCATAGTCATAATACATAGTGACAAGCGTAATTACTGTTCCGGTGACAAGGAAAATAAACATAATGTCGGTAATAAAAGTGGAAACAACTCCGGTTTTTATTAAGAGCTGGATTCCTAAATAGACCAATATAGCAATTGTTATGACAATATACATATTGTTAATGGCTTTATTACGAAGTGTTTGGCTTGTTGTCAAGTCAACCAAGCGTTTTTGACCTATTTCGGCGGCGTCAATTGCCTGTTTTCTTTCCGCCAATCGTGTATTCTCTCTATCCAAGATTGAATTAACCTCATTTTGATATGTGAGAGTCGGCAAAACACTTGAATTGCTTACGGTATTACCTAAATTTGTCAAATTTGCACCTACATTATTAATTGCAAGTTTCGCTTCGTTGGTACTACTTCCACTTAAATCGTAAATTAAGCCCTTTTGTAAATCAACAATACTATTTAAATTATACCAAGCAGACATATTATATACATAATTGTAATATAAAAATATTGTAGATGAGGCTACTTTGACACTAAAATTGCAGCTACAAGTAATGTTGCCATTGTAAGTGTAGTAACCACATAAACCGTATTTTGTTCTTCTTTGTAAATTGCATTGTCTTTTAAAAGAGCGGCGGTCAAACTTCGATCTTCTTTTTCTAAAGCATAGATAATTTGCCCTGTAAAATCGTATTTTTTTTGATTTCCAGACATATCTAAATAAGTTTGATTGATTGAAGTTATGTTGTTGTTAATATCAATTCGGTTTGGGTTTATTCTAGACATGTCACTTCCATATTGCCGAATCTGACCGTCAATTTGATTAAGCTTGGTTAAAGAATCTTCAACAACATTGGTAAAATTTTCTATTTTTCCGGCGTTCATTGAGCTATTTATATTAGTTGTAGAAATTGGTCGGGTACTATTTGTTGTTTGACTTACATTATTTTGCGATTCTACAACATAAGATGTTCCATTTGGCCCTGGAGTATCTGTATTATTGACAGCATTTTTTTGAATACGAAAATTTGAATATCCAGCATTAACTCTATCTTCATAACCATTTGGAACAAATGTTGTTTTATACATAGTATCTTTGGTTCCATTACCAGTACTGATAGTTTTGTTTTTGACATTTAACTCGGATGTTGAATATGCGGAATCTGATTGTTTGGGTAAATAAGTGATGCTATTATTATTATTTAATGGAATCAAACATTTTTCTCCAGATTCATTTGGTTTGGTAACTTTGTAAAAATAGTTGCACCCAGGATTCATATTACATTGTTTTTCACAATTATTGGTGGTGCTATCAGTTTCAGCAAAATCTGGGTTGATTGGATACATATCCGAATATTTTGTGTATGTATCACTATTGGTTTGCAGATTGGTAGGAACTTCTCTCAAGAATTTATTTCCGTCAAATGTGCTTGCATAAAAAAGTTTGTTCATTTTTATATCTGGTTCTACGGTGTAAAATTCACGCGTGATTCTGCTGCTTGCTAATAATGCAAGCATTTTTTTGCCAGTTTTATCTCTCATAATGCACAATTTGTATCTAAAATTCTCGGAAAAAAGAGGATTCGCTTCAGAAATTCTATCTTTTGAAATCATTTTATCATTAACTTGTTCTGCTTCATTTGACATTACATCAATCATTGGATTTGGAGATTTTGCCCATTCTTCATTCCTAACTGTATTCAAATTGGGAATTCTGATGATTGGAGTCACAATATCAGAATTATCTATAATACAAAGTGGTTCCTCATTTATTTGATATAATTTTAATTTATACCTACGAGCGATTGTTTGGTCTATTTTTGGATAAAAAGGAAAAATAATTTTGTTAAGATTATTATAAGTTGAATCATATTCACACAAATTTCCAACCATATCTAGAAAAACGTATTCGGTTTTTTCATTAAGTGATGTGCTCCAAGCTAAAGTTACTTGTTGTTTGGCATCTGACTTATACTTTTGCAATTCCGAACCTTTATAAATATCGCATTTATAGTAATTTATTTTGTCCGAAGGGGTCAACGAGTAGTAAAATAAATTATTCTCGTTTGCATTTGTGGCAAATGTGGTGATTTTTGTTGAGCCATTGCTGAACCATAGATTTTTGTAATCTAATTCGTTTTGGAATGATGAATACTGGATGCGAAATGGTCTATATTCACCGGCAACCATTTTAAAGGGTTGATTTTTTCTTTTTGCTCCATTATTCTCTACATGAAATAAAGCATTTTCTTTGCGGTAGGTTTTTAATGCATTGTTTCCAATCCAAATTAATGCATTTTTTGTAAAAGGATGCGAATCAAGAACTGTATAATCTCCTGGTGCATCTGCCGCAATATAACCGGTAATTTCAATCGACACATCTGTATCTTGACTTGATGCAGGTTCTCCTGCTAAAAAGTAATTGGGGGAGTTTGCAAAATCGCCTTTCACAACAACTTGGTTGACACCAGGAACATACTTTGTTGGTGAATTATAATCAATTTGACTGTTTGCAAAAATGGCCGTATTTAATTCACATGACGTTTTTGTATGGTCTCCTGGAACTTGATAAACCGGTGTAATTGAGTCTTTATCATAAATATCTTTGATAAATGCTCCGGCACTAGCTGATTTAATTTGGTTTGGTGCTGGTTTGAAAAATACCAGTTTAAAATCCCTTTCATGCGTGTCATTATAATTTTTAATGTCTCCTAAGTATCTTATGTTTGTTTCTGATTCTCTTGTTAAATCATCCATAATATATTATTTATATAGAACATAAATAATATTTTACATTTCCGTAAATACATAGAAAAGAATGGATGTTGCTAAAATTGACCACATAATTCCAGTATAAACGGTTGAGTCGTATTGCTTGGTTAATTCGTTTGGAGGATTTCTGCTTTTTAGTATATCTTCCATCTTTGTATCAAGTGACCTTCTCAGTTCGTCAATTGATTTGGCTTTTTCTATTATTATTTTGTGATTATCTTTAAATCCTGCGTCAGTTGTTTGTATCTTTGCATCTGTGTATGCTTTATTTAAATTGTCTATTGCTCTGTTTACTTCGTCTGCAGCTGTTTTAACATCTCCTTCCGATTTTACGTTTTCCGTGCAATTAATTGTTTTGCATCGAATATAACGGTAATAAATAGCATTAAAATTGTTTATTTGGTCAATTACAACTTTTTCTAAATCAAATAAGGATTTATTATCGGAATTTAGATTAATATAACCACTTCCGTCCATTGGTTTAAATCCGTCTAATCCGTCCATTGGTTTAAATCCGTCCATTGATTTAAATCCGCCCATTGATGTAAACGCTTGTTTGGTTACAAATTCATCATTATTCGAAATAACTTTTACTGCTGTGCCTGCACCAAAAACTTGGTTATAAATATTTTCAGACTTGAATTGAGAATCATATGCTTTGTCTCTTGCTGCATTTGTTTCGTCACGAGCAGTATTTATATTTGTAGTTGCTGTGTCAATTGAACTTTTGGCGTCAGTTGCTGTTTTTGAAAGATCACTTTGATGCGTATTATATCGGTTAAGCAAATTTTGTAATAAAGTTGTTTCTGTATCTTGTATTTTTTTACTACTGGTGTCAGTTGTTGTGTTAATTGATTTAATTGAATCTGTTACTGTATTGTCAAAATCACGTCTAGATTTCAAAATATCGTTAACTTCTTTTTCTATAGTTGCTTGTGTTTCATTTATTGTATCTACGGTAGGTGCAATTGCTTTTTTAACTAATGCCGGAAGTGCTTTCTCAACTTCTTCTATTATTTTTTTATCTATATTTGCTCCATCGGCAGATGGACCTTGGGGGCCAGTATCACCTTTATCACCTTTATCACCTTTATCACCTTTATCACCTTTATCACCAGTAGCACCAGTAGCACCAGTAGAACCTTTATCGCCTTTATCGCCTTTAGGACCTTTATCACCTTTAAACATATTTTTGGCTCCTTCAACTACAATTAGACTATTCGTAAATAAAAAAACTAAAATACAAGTTATAGAAATAAAAACATACTTAAATTCAATAATATTATACATAAATATATATTATAATATTATTATATTATACATACATCATCCACATCATTCCTGCAATTCCTATGCCTAAACTAATATTTTTGAACAATGAAAGCGAATGTTCTTTGTTTAAATCACCCTTTTGTGATTTGGTTAATCCATAGGAAGCAGATAACTCATTCAATTTGTCAACATTTTCTTTGTATTTGCATTGACAATTTGAAACATCTACAATGTCTTGTGAATAGCATCCATTGCTTGTATTCAATAATTCGTTGCAATCGGTTGCATTTACATAATAAACGTCTGTTGTGCTAAATGGTTCGGCCATTATATATAAAGGTATACAATTCTTACACACAAACTCGGTAATATTCCGAGTCTACCGCCGTAGTACTGCTCCGCTCAATTTTGCAAATTTGTCCGGGTCTCATTTCAATTAATAACGCTACTGGGTCAAACCTAGAAATCTCCGGCAACTGACTCAAACTCTTTAAGTTATACTTTTGTTTAACCTTCTCCAACTCACTAATGGAATTGTCTTCCAATACAACATCGTGCACAACCGAATGTTTTGGCACAAGCTCGTGTTTCAAAATGTTTCGCTGTAGTCTCTTAATATTGTGAACAACCACAAATATTCCGAGCGTATCATACAAATGACACAATTTGGCAACCAATGAATCGTTTGGCTCATCATTCACAATAACAATCAGCGTGTCGGCTTTTGATAATATGCCTTCCAGCTCAAAAAGCTCCTCAACCAAATCTTGGATTCCCTGAATGCGACTTGAACTTTTTGTTATCATGTATTTCACATACACGCTGTGGGATACTGGATTCTTTGAATTCCGAGTAAACAACATATCGAGCTGGTCGTTTTTAATCATTGATTCAACTTCGTTAATATTAAAATTTTCATAATCGCCCACATTCTCAAATAAATCGCGTTTTTCGCCAAATATATCAAGAAGGGTTTTGCGCGAATTGTAGATAGAAATTGTATTAGTAGCACTCATTTTATTTGATTATATATATTCCCAATATTGTTTTTATATTTTTTCAATTTTATGTTATATCTTTTTAACAACGATTGTGCCACCTTTTATTAAATTTGGCTGCGATTCTGAGTCTTTAATTTTTATTTTTGGCTGACTAAAATCAAGTGCATCTTCGGACTGAACTTGTGGTTGCGAATCAACTTGTGGTTGTAACGCAACTTGTGGCTGCGGTTGCAAAGTATTTTCGTTTCCATTTACATTGTACATGTTTAATACTACGGGCACTTGCTGAGGCGAATGCGGTGGTTGTATCTGTATTTGCGGTTCAACGTATGGTTTAATATCAGCCAATCCTGCAACTTTTACATTACTTTCAAGACCTTCTTTGTCTTCGGTTTCCAATATGGCAAATCCTTTTTCAAATTCTTTTATATTCCATTTCCTGTCTTGTTTATAATCACCTTTAAAATTAACAGCATCACTAACCTTAAATTGTCGGTTTCCACTACCAAATCCGGAGGAGGAAGATGCCGATGAATCTGATGCCGATGCCGATGAATCTGATGCCGATGCCGATGAATCTGATGCCGATGCCGATGAATCTGATGCCGATGCCGATGAATCTGATGCCGATGCCGATGAATCTGATGAAGTAGTCTGCAGAGAAGCAGGAGGAGAAGGAATGGAAGACAACAAACTTGGTTCTTTCGGCAAATCATTTGGCAAATCATAATCCGATGGCACATCATAACTAACATTCGTAGATGGAGGTTTAAGTAATTCCGGGTCGTAAGCATCATCATCGCCATCATCTGATAAATATTGGCCTTGACTAAATTTAATTTGCTGTGGTTTATTAGCATTCTGCAGATCCTCCACAAATTCATCAATTGTTTTTCCATGTGTCAACAAACTAATATTTTTGGAAAAGTTCATATTGTCAAACTGGTCAATATTGTCTTCCGTAATAACAGCCATCTTCACATTCATTGCTTGCAACTCGTGCATAAACAACTTGAATACATATGGCACTCGAACCACACTGAAACTGCGTCCATATTTTGTAACATGTTCAATGTTTTTACTGGTTCCATCCAACGAATCCACAAATTTAAGCGGACCATCCGCCAAAGGACTCATGAACATATTTTGGTCTGGATTGTAAATAGCAATTCCACCCGTCTTGTTGCAAACTGCCATATAAAACTGGTCGCCGCGCACCAACATAGACTCTTTCAAAAATTCAGTGGCACCATGAGAGATAATTGAATCGCGCTCCATCTCTCCAATACGCAATCCACCATCATTTGCACGACCACTTACCGGCTGTCGCGTTAGCTGGGTCATCGGTCCGCGCGCCCTGAAATTCACCTTGTCTTTCACCATGTGTTTTAATCGCATATAATAGGTAGGTCCCATGAAGATTTCCGACTCAATTTGCTCACCTGTCATTCCATTGTATAAAATGTCGTTGCCTGATGAATGCATTCCAGATTTGGTCAACAATTTCTGGAATTCAAACAAGTGGTCTTTATTCGAATTGAATGCAGTGCAATCGCCATGTAAACCATTGTGCAAACACGCCTTACCAACGATGCATTCAACTAGCTGACCAATTGTCATACGAGTGGGGATGGCATGGGGGTTAATAATAATATCGGGGCGCAATCCATCTTTGGTGAAAGGCATATCTTGTTCGGGGATAATCATTCCGATGGTTCCCTTTTGACCCGACCGCGACGCCATTTTGTCGCCAATGGCGGGTATGCGTTCTTCGCGAATCTTGATTTTTGCAATGCGGGTTCCTTCTTCGCCATCCGTGATAAATGCCTTGTGAACAATTCCGAGTTGCCCCTTCTTGGTGGTCTCCGAATGGTCCATCAGTTTATCGCTGCCCGGAATGTTGGATGTCATTCCAATAATAATGGTTTCATCATTGATTTCGGTCCCCTCTTTGACCAACCCATATTTGTCAAGTTTGCTGTAATTGTGTGCCAGTTTTTTACCAATAACTACATCGTTGTTGTCCTCAATGTTGGTGAATTTTTTCTCTACTATATTTTCAGCGGTTTTAATCTTCTCTTCATGCGTTTCGTAAACACTGAAGTAAGTGGTTCGGAATAATCCGCGTTTCAATGCGCCCTCATTGATTAGAACGGCATCTTCCACATTGTATCCAGTATAACAGGCGATTGCCACGATTGCATTCTCGCCATACACATTTTCTTCATTATTAATGTATTTGAGATATCGCGACTTAACCAGCGGTTTTTGCCCCTGGTTCAGAATGACAGCGGTCTTATCCATGCGCATATTGTAATTGGTGTGGTAAAGACTGACTGCCTGTTTGCTTTGACCACATGAGAACGAATTACGCGTGGCCGGATTGTGGTGAGGGTAAATAATCATGTTGCACATCATTCCAAAAATGAGCGATTCATGAATTTCACAATGGGTATACTTCCTTAATAATTTGGTTTCCGGTTTGAACGCAATGAGAGAACTCTCTTCTTCGTTAGAGTCCAAATATTCCAAAACTGCCTTCTTGTTTTCGAGGGCTCCAATTTTAACCCCATAAAGGTCTTCTGGTTTATAAAATCCATCAAATTTACGCTCAATCTCTTTCCGCTTCTCTGCAAACCCATAAATTAAATTGTCCCATACCATTGATTTGATTTGATTTATACGCATATAAGACATTTGCTCGTCGTCGCGGTAAAAGATGGGTCTGCAGAGACGCCCACCATCGGTGAAAATCATAATGGTATTTTGTGGAATATCAAAGCACGTGCTGATATAAGTTGGAATTAAACCAGTGCGTCTGGCAAATTTGATTTCGCTGACCACTTGTTCCGCCTCTTTCACACTTCCCGCCCAGTATCCATTCACAAACACCTTTGTGAATATAGACAATACTGCGGGTGTGCAGTTATCAAGAGTTTTTATTTCCGTGTTTTGGAAAAGCCATTTTACCATTAAATCACGAGAGACGTGTCTAGTGACATAGGTCATAATAGAGAGTTGTTTATGCAATCCAATATTGCCACCGTCGGGGGTGTCGATGGGGTCTAGGAGCCCCCACTGCGACCCATTCAAAATACGCGGCCCCACCAATTTTGCACCCGGGCCAATATCCAAATTGGTTTTGCGCATATGACTCAGTGCAGAATTGAATGAGAGGCGATTCAAATCCTGGACCGCACCGACGCGCTTTGTGTGCGCCTGAGACCCCCAATTGCCCTTGAATGCCTTTCTGAATCCCGTCTCTACATCTCGGTTTTTAAAAACAGTTTTATAATTATTGTCGATTAACAATTTCAAATTATTTTCATATATTCCTTGTTCTTTTGTCAAGATTGTATCAAACCCTACAAAAATTGTTTTGCGCTGGATTTTAAAATATTCGTTGAACAACTGGTATATCATGGTTCCAGTCAATTCTATGCGTTTGTATCGATAACTGTCTCGGTCAATTGGCGCCTGCAATCCTTTTGAAACCAGTAGCAGTCGATTTATCATGTATCCCAAGAAATACGCCTTTTCTGTAAAATTGGTCTCTCCAATATGAGGAAGCAGAAAATCGGACAAGATGAATAGCGCGTGTTCAATGGTTTTGTATTTTGTGAGTTGCGCAATGAACTGCAACGCATTCATTTGGGTCATAATGGGACCGGCATCGTGAATGGAGGGAATAAATTCGTCTACTAAACTCTCATTTTTTTCAATGTCCAACAAACACATCTTGATAATTTCTTTGTCAGATATGAAACCAAGTGCTCTAAACACAATGAACATGGGAACGGGGGCACGCACATTGGGAATATTGATGACAATATTATGGTTGGAGTAGCGACTAGTTGGTGCCATAATATCAATTCGCAATCCACGAATTGGTTTAGAAGAGTTTTCAGAGACACTTTTTATTTCGGCGGAATAAAGAAAATCGGGACTTGTGGATTTGCTTACGCGCAACATATTGTCGCCGAATTTCTCTTGGGGAACAACAACCTTTTCTTTGCCGTCGATAATGAAATAACCGCCAATATCATTTTTGCACTCGCCCATATTGAAACGCATTTCTTTAGGCAATCCAGAGAGAATACACAAATCAGATTGAACCATAATTGGAAACCGGCCGAGCAAAATTTTTGGCAAAACATAACTATACTTTTGGAACCCATGTTCATCAACGGATTTGCGAAGATTGTCGACAATTTTTGCTTTTTCATTTGCTGTCAAATTGCTTTTGGCTTCTGGTCTCTCTTTGGCTTCTGGTCTCTCTTTGGCTTCTGCTCTCTCTTTGGCTTCTGCTCTCTCTTTGCCGACATAGTCTTTGCCGACATCTCTTGTCGTAATTTCTTTGAACACATATTCGGTTTCTTCTAACATTTCATCATAATTGATGGGGTCTTCGCCATTGTCCAATTTACTAATGATTTCAATATCAACATCATAATGGATTGTCATTGCGTATGTCATATTTCGCAATCGGGCTTCATTGGGAAACATATAATGGGTGTTATCCTTGTCGTAAATGGTTGGTTTAGCAAAATATATTTTATCACCGTTTTTACCACCCAAATACAAATTGCATGTGTGTTTATATTCGCCAGTAGTTTCATCTTTTCTAGAAAAAAGTGTGATGGGGCCCATTTGTTTAAACATCTTAAAAATATCTTCTTTGAAAAAATCGTTGTATGATTCAATATGATGTCTTACTAAACTTTGAGGATTATCGCGAAAATAACAATCTACAATATCCCATATTTTTGTGTCATCAAATTCCATTTTATACAATATAAATACACATTCTTTTATGTAATTATTTTCTCTGTCATAATTATAAAATGTCTGATTTCATGAACACACTGTTTGGACCTCTTAACGGAGAGTATTGCCTTTACTTTTACTACCTTTCTATTCTATCTTTCTTCCTTTTGGCAATGGCCATCATTGGTGGAGTTGTCACTGGATTGCAAAAGGACAAGGGTCTCTATTTCTACCTATCCATTTTAGGTGCGTCTGTTGCGTATTTAATCTCCTATTTTGTTAACAGATTGATGTATTCGGTTTGCACAAAGGCACTATAGGGAGAACTACGTTCCCCCTTACCCCCTCCTTAAAGGAAACCAAGGTTTCCTTTTGAACCTTCCTTAAAGGAAACCAAGGTTTCCTTTTGAACCTTCCTTAAAATAAAACATTGTAATGTTTTATTTTAAAAAATTATTAAATATTCCAATTAAGCATGGGATTATAAGGGAACGGCAAGTTCCCTTATCCTATATAGTAGACAGCCAAATAACAAAAAACCGCTAAAATGATGGATACAACCCATATTGGTATCACAGTTTTTTGTTTATATCCAATTCCAAATTGGCGGAATCCGCCATGTTCATTATAGATAAGCGGGGGTTTTAACCAATGGACAATAGAGAAAATAATTAAAAATATGATAATTGCAGAAACCAATCTATTTTCAAACATTATATTATTTACAAAGAACTAAAAAGTGTGGATAACACTTATTCCTCATTGTTGTCAAAATTATTCTCTGCATCACCTTCCTCTAAAACAACCGATTCATCTGGTTCTCCTATTTCCTCATCATAATATTTGGGGTCGTATTGAAACACACCTTTATCCTCTTTCCAATCACCCATTTTGTATTCTTTCATCAAATCTTCAATACCTCGTTCAAAATTATCCATATTACCCAATCGAGTAGTTATTTCAATTTTTTCTGAATTGGCGTCTCTCTTGTATTTATCAAACAACTCCGCATAATTGAAATTAATCATTTTCTTGTTTTCCATATCCATTCTTAGAATATCAGCTATCAATTTGGAAACTTCTTGGCAAAAATAATCACGATTGTCTTCTACGCGAACCTCCATCATACCAAAATCAGTGGATTCTTTGTCTACCATTAAAATATTCAATTCATGGGTTAAGCTTTTTTGGATTATTTTGTAATACACTTTCAAATAACAATAATTGTAAATTTTATGCATAACTGGTGCTTCAAATTTGATTGTAGGGAGTTGGGAAACCAATAATTCAATATCTCTAAAATCCTCACCATCGTGGATTTCTTTGAAAAAAGAACAGAGACTTCTCTCGCGTTTAATATATTTGCGAATCTTTTCAAAATAATTCTCTACAAAACCGGTCAAATTATCCTTGTGTTTTCCGGAAAATCCCCAGTGTTTTTTGTTTTCCATGCTCATGTTTTTCAGTCCATCATTGTTTATTAAAGACGGAATGACTTTGATAACATTGTAAACCGCATTTTTAATAAATGGATACATGTGTTTGTAATCTGACCACGTCTCGCCTTTCTGAATAAATTCAAATAAATTTTTACTATCTGTATTTTTTAACCCTCGATTATGTTCGCGAATGTATTTTTGGATTTCTTTCTGCATTGTTTCAATGGAATCATATAGGAACACCATGAGAGAATCGGTATTTTCAGTGGTTAATGCAATTTTAATCCGCTCATCAATGTTGTCTCGAATAAATACATCATCCACATTTTCGTCATCCAATAAAATTTCAACACGGTTCTGGAGAGAAACTATTTTCATCAATTCTGCAATTGTTTCGGCAGGATTTTTGTATTTTTCTTTCAGCTTGTCAATTGCCTGGTTTGCATTCATTGTTTCGAGTCCAACAATTTTTTCTTGACAAATGGGTTCCAAATAACTCGGAATTGGTAAATTTGTCTTAAGTTTGCAATAATGAATAATTGCCGAATAAATATTGGTTTCGTTGTATACGTTTGCAAGGGGTGGGGGCGGCTCGGCTCTCACTATCTTGAAACCCGCAAACGCGGGAATCGTTAACGATTTAATTTCGTCGTATATTTTTTCATATTTATGAACAAACTCGATGCACTTTTGTATATTTTCATTCTTCTCCGTAAAATAGTCGATGACTTTTCGGTTTACCGACGATTCGCAACAGGAGTTTTCCAAAAACACAATGGTTCCGGCCTTCAACAATGCGTCTTTTCCAATATCGTGCACAATGGCATTAATGTCGTCTATGGTCAAATAGGTATGTTCAATTATTTTCTTGTAGAGAGTTCCAATGTATTTATGTTGGTTCGCATTTCCAGATTTCATTGTGTCCCGGATTTCATCGCCGATTGTTTTTGAAACCCCGGAAACCGTTTTTTCAACGGCGGATTTTATCAGCGGTGGTTGGAACAACGCCCATTTTTCAACTCTGTGCTCAAGCGGAATGTGATGAACTTCGGGAGAAGTAAGCAAATAGTGTCTTTTTAAAGTCAATAAATGCTGGATTTCGGAATCTTTCAAAATTTTGTCTAAAAAATCTTTGCTTATTTTTTCTTGAAATTTTTCACTGGTGAATTTACTAACACTTTTCCATGGGTAAGTGGTTGCATTCTTCATTTTTTCCAGGACACAACATAAATAAGTAATCCCGGATTTGTCTCCAGAAATTTCATCAAGTGGATATCCTGATAAACTGTATACACATCCTGGGAATGTTTTTTTGGGCTGGAATGATGGAATGTGGGTTTGGTATACAATTAGTATGATTCCTACCGTAAAAAAGAAGATTTGTTGGTTTTTGTAATCTTTGTATTTGAGCATTTTTTCTTTTCCTGCAATACTTGCATTGTATTTTTCTTCCGATGCCAAATATTTGGTAATAATGCGGGACGTGTGTGAAATAATTGTGTCCGAGATTTTTTCAAATTCAATGCCCAGATTGGTTAAAATTGCTTTTGAAACCTTATAAATATCTTCATGAATCGGATTATCAAAATGTTTTTTGTCGGAAACGGTCGGCATTGTTTGATTATTTTCAATCTCTGCATGAATGGCATCTTCAAGAATCTCGCTCATGTTCTTTTCAATGATTGAGTGTGTTTTTATAACAAATCCGTTTTCATCAAACTCATCTTGTGCAACATAATCCAAATATTTGATGACGTATCCACTATGCTTGTCAATAATTGCATCACCGTCGTCGCTTTTTGTTCCCTGAGTTGCAATAATCATGTCGAGACGTTCTTCATATAATGCAACATCAAGAAAGAATATATTTGCCAAAACTTCAAAAAAATTGGGTAGTAGTTTTGTATTTGTTTCTTTGCAATACAACCAATCCACGGATTCATGTGCAAGTGATTTTCTACAGAAGTTTTTAACAAATTTTTGAATAAATTCTTGTTTTGTTGAAAGTGTTTTTAATCCGAGAATTTTATCTCTCAACTCGGCATGCGGAGAAGTTTTAATTTCGGGAAGAATAATATTTTTACCAATTAAATATGCTCGCAGAGAAAACTCTTCATTTTTTGCTTCTTTTATTGCGCGGATTCGTTTTATTTGTTTCTCTCGTAACGCATACGTTTTTTTTATTTTTTCAGTAAAATTGTCGGTTGTTTCTTTGGCGTTGCAAACTTCTTTACTGTAAGAGCAATTTTTATCAGTGTTGCAAAGTAATTCATTCGTCAACTCGCTATCGGCCATGTCCGTATCCTCAATCCATCTTATACCAACTCGTTTAAAATAACGCACTTTTTTTTTCACGTCGGCTTCAATCTCTACTTCTTTTTCCTCTCCTTCCTCTAATGAACTAATTGGTTGGGGGTAAATAACCAAAATTGCATAATTGTTTTCTTCAACCTTCTTTTTTCCGCGAATAATTGTTTTTGCAAGCAGTTCGTCATCGATTCCATGCTCCTTGCTCAAAACCGTTGTGAAATAATCTAAAAAGTCGGAAGGAGATTGTTTGGATTGTGCTTCCTTGTATTTTTTTAAAATATCATAGGGAGTTGTGTCATACTCTTTGTCAAAATAAATGTCTTCCTCATTGTTGTCGGCATTGAGAGACTTGATAGACGTGTACTTTTTGGCAATTACCCGGGTAAAACATAATTTTACAAATGAATCTTTGCCATATTCGGACTTTTCCATCAATTCCGACAAATCGGGTGTATATAATTTTGCAGTGGTCAATGATAAGTTGCTCATGTAAAATTTACTATTGTCAAGCTCCAACATTTTATTCAGTGTTTCAGTAGAGGACAAGGTTTCATCCAGTTTGTAATTCTTTTCCATTTCTGCGGATAAAAAATAATTTTTCTTCTGCGCAAAACCTTTGGGAAAAGACTGGTATTTTTTACTTTTTTTTTTAAATTCTTCGTCGTATTTTTTGATGTTTTCCAAAATTTGAAATCGCATTTCTTGATAAGGTCCACCCTCTTTAATTTTTGATAATCCAGAATATGTGATTGTGTCCAGGTAAAGCATGAATGGTTCATAAAATGAAATAACATCGTGAAAATTGTATCCAACATATTCCGATTTTAACAACCGAATGATGGATGCGGACATTGGAATAATTGCTTTCAATAAGGATTCGTAATTTGGTTCATTTGGAATATCAAATGAGATGGGAGTGTCTAAAAAATCGTTTTCCTTTTTATATTCTTCATTTTCATCCAGTTGTATACTCTTGAAATATGTCCGTTTATTCAAGAATGCAAAATAATACATGCAATTGTGACTTAGCCCCGCTCGTGACAATATGTTTGTTCCTGGCAAATTAATGCGCGAAAAGTGAATTGCCGGTTTTGGCAACATAAAAACCGATTTTATGGAGACTGCATCATTTTTGGTCATATTTTCTCTCATGTATATTGATTTTCCGGAGCGCATTTCTTTGTTGCCAATTTTGGTCATTCCCAAATTATACCTTTGGAAGAAAAATCTCTTTTTTTTTGTGTTCAATGCATCCTTGTAAACATGGGTATAATAATTCTCCAAATTGCCAACAATGGTTTCCAAGTCCACATTCACCGAGTATTTCTTATCAAATGGTTGCACAAATGGGGTGAACATGTCATTTACGGCATTGTAAAATGCCGGATAGCTATTGGTGGTTTTATAAACATTCAGGTTATTCTGATATTCTTCGATTTCTTTATTTATATCAGAATTTTCAATTGCTTCGTTCTCTTCATTTGTATAGAGCTTTGTTTTTTGCGTAACAACTGGAATTATCCATTTAAGATTAATGTCCAAATTATTCATGCGTTCCACCAATGGTTTGTAAAGAGCCGAAACTTTTTTAGAACTAACAACATTTCCGTTTTCGTCAAATACTGAAAATTGTTCTCTCAATTCTTTGAATCTGCGAATAACTCGATAAACACGCTCCATTACAGTGGATGTTCGACTGTTATCCGGAATGGTGGAAAGAAGTTCATTTAATAAATCGGTGGTTTGCATTTCAATTCCGTAGCGCTGCTCCCATACACCGGTGTCGGCGACAAATTCAATTTCTTTGCCAAAAACTACTGGTGGAGTTATATCCAACTTAGGGTTATTGGGTATATCTATGTATATTTCACCCTCAGAGCCGTATTCAATTGATGCCGTTTCATGAGATGTTTCTTCAACAATTGCATTTTCTTGAATCATTTTTTTTTCTATAACTTCAGAGACAGATGGCTGCTCAATAATTGTGATAGTTTTTAAAGGAATATTTTTGGGAATACCCTTGTATTCAAAATCAATGTAAATTTTTTCATCTTCTTCTCCGGTCAATAATATTTCAATCATGTCTTCCTCCAAAGTTGTGATTTTTCCGGTTATTTCAATATTGTCCGCGAACACCAATTTCACGTAGGTTTCATGCAATAGTCCATTTTGTCTTGCATATCCATCTTCGTCGCTTCGCGAATGTAAAATGATTCGTTGGACGGTGGTCTCAGTTAAACAACCGTCTTGGTCTAAATCTATGGTCTCTTTTTTTCCATTCTCCACATTGGTAATTTTGATAATCTCGTCATCAATGTATTCAACGAAAAAATATGAATTGTAGTCTGGATTTGTTGATTCAATTTTTATAATATCTCCCAATTTCATTTTAATTTCAGATTCTGTTTTTTTTTCCAATTCTGTCTTTTTTTCAGATTCTTCATCAGACATTGTATAGTATAGGAAACTATTTTCTTATTTTGTTTTTTGCAAAAAGCTTAAAGGTTTTTTGCAAAAATATAAATATAGTATGCCAGAATTCTCAACAAATGATGTCCCCGATTATGTTAAAGTAAGCACTAAATACAATTATACAATGTATAATTTGGAAAATGAATATATTCCCAATTTTAATTTGAGAAACCGCATTTACAGAAGTGCAATTGTTAGCGGGAATCAGTTATTGGCATTGGCCCCTTCAAAATCGCTGTCAAATGACGTTTTTCAAGATGCGGTTCCGGAGCCCCATCATTTTTCTGCAACTGAGATTATTGAAGGCACCATGATAAATATGTTTTGGGACCCAAATGCTGAGTGCTGGGAGATTGCTACGAAGAAGGGAATCCGTGGAAACTATTTTTTTTTCAGAAGTGGATTGGATGAACCTGAGCAAAAAACGTTTCGCCAAATGTTTTTGGAGGCATTTGTTCCACTAAATAATTTGTCATTTGACAAATCGTATTCATACACGTTTGTGTTGCAACATCCTTGCAACCACATAGTGTTAATGGTTGATGCACCAGCGCTGTATTTTGTGCATAGTTATAAGATTGATGGCAAAAACAATCAATATTCATACGTCAATCCCAGAGCGCACCCAAATTATCAGGATTTTGTAATGCTGGGTGTTAAGTTTCCAAAGGAGTTTTCTGCAACTGATAAATTGGTTGATGATGTGCAGACTGCGCTTTCAAATCCGACAAATGATTACCGACTAGTTGGTTATATGGTGACTGACCAAAACACCGGTTTCAGAACTGCGTATTACAATAAGAAGTATTTGGAAATAAAGTGTTTGCGTGGAAACAATCCGAACCTGCATTATCAATATTTGATGTTGCGGAAAATTGGAAAAGTGTCGGAGTTTCTCCGGTATTTTCCAATTTACCGGAAACATTTTAATCAGTTTTTTGAACATTTTCGTTTGTTTTCAGAGCGTATTTATAAACTGTATTGGGAGGTGCATGTGAAAAAGACGCTGCAAAAAACTGATTTGACAAATAAACAAGACCGGTTTTTTGTAGAGAAACTCCATTATGATGTGTTTTTGCCGAGACATAAGGAGGATGCAAAGTTTTTTATTAACCGCAAAATAGTGTCGGAGTTTTTGGATGGGGGAAATATGATGATATTAGGGGGGCTACGTTCCGCTCCGCTTAACCCCCTATAAACCTGACGGTTTACACCAATTCTCTATTTTTATAAATTATTGAAATTATATAATCAATATAATTTCAAAAGTAAAATTCAAAAGTAAAATTCAAATAAAAGGGAGGGGTAAACCGTCAGGTTTCACCTTTATAGGGGGAACCGTAGGTTCCCTTATTCTACATATGCAATCGATAGTTTCGAAAGGTTCTGAATATAGGTAATAACGTGCTGTTTATTCACTGGGTTTTCGCACGCGTCTTTCACAGGTTGTCTTATCGAATTAATAATATCCATAATGGCACCAGAATTTGCCAAATGGGACACATCGGTTAAATAATCCTTTTCAAAAAAGAATGTAATATCGCCCGTGTTAATTACATCGGTGTATTTTAAGTAAACAAATTTGTGCCAGCATTTAACCAGGATGCTTTTGTTCAAGTCGGAAATGGTTTTAAACGACCTTAAAGCGGTCTTAATATGCATATTACCTGGCAGAATTTTTAAAACGTCTTCAAAAAAATCAAAGAAATGTTCATTAAATGTTTTTATAATAAAGGACTTCTCTGACGACATATTATATTATTATTGGTAAATATATTTATATATTTTTTATAAAAATGATTTATAATATTATTATTATTTATAATATTATAAATAAAAATGAATTGCAATTTGTGCAACAAATTATTAACGGCGGATACCATAAAATATAAATGCGGACATATATTCCATAAGTTTTGTTTATTGCCTAAAAGTATGTCAATCATAAACCCCGAGTGTAAAGTTTGCAACAATGGAAAAATGAACGGTTATCCGTCAGATAAAGAAGAAGAAGAAGAAGAAGAAGAAGATGATAAATATAAAATCTTTGATGATGATGATGATGATAAATATAAAATCTTTGATGATGAAGAGTTAAATAAACACGAAAAAATAATTTTATGCGAATGTGTTTTACTTGGTTTATCATTGATTGGCGTCATCACTGGACTTATCTACAGATAATACACAATCCTGTGAATTTGGCAAATATATGCGAAACACCTTGAACATATAATCATTTTCATAAATTGGTTGGACTGCAGGTTGCATTTCAGTGCTGAAACCATTTATTGTTGCTTCGATTGAAACCGAATCTGATAGAGGAACATTGTAAAAATTCTTTGTTTCTGTATTCATAAATAAAATGCAATTGATGTTTTCTTCAATATCAAGTTGCTTACCAATTACTTGGACCATTTCAGTTATGGATGCGGTTTTATAAATTGGAACAAACTGACTTTCTCCAGATGGCTTGACAACATCAAAAATAAACATCAGTTTGGGTATTTGCACAATCATTGTTGCGAATTTGGAGGAATAATCTTCAGATGACATCTTTTAATTATATGCAAAAATCTTTTTATGTTTTTTTGATTTATTTTTTATAAAAAATTAAAAAAAAGGAAGATAGATTAAAAGAAAAGTTCAAAAGAAAAGTTCAAAAGAAAAGTTCAAAAGAAAAGTTCAAAAGAAAAGTTCAAAAGAAAAGTTCAAAAGAAAAGTTCAAAAGAAAAGTTCAAAAGGAGGGATTAAAAGGGAACCTTGGTTCCCTTTATGGGTTGCAAAAATGGATTTTTGGAAGGTCCTGCAATTCCCAATTGACTGTCTTGTGCCTTTCGCATCTCCTCCATTTTATTCGTCATGGATGTGTCTCCATCCTTAATCTTGTTGCTTCCGCCATCCATAGGTGGCGTATTTATCATTTGTCGACCATTGTAGGTTGCATTCAATGGAACACCCGAATTTGGACCGCCTAAAGTAAAGCCACTCGGTTCACCATTAAAATTAGTTGCCATCATTTTTTCATTCACAATGTTTGGTTCATAATGTTTGACAATTTCCTCGCCGTAAATTACTTTATAATTATTCTGTATCATCAAAACTGCTGGAACACTATGGATATTTGGTGGCATCAATATTTTGTCGCCATTCTCCATAATGATATACATTTGGTTTGTATTGGGGTCGCGGCCTCGCTTATCAATACACACAAATGCAAGTTCGGTCGTTAAATTTGCCCTGACCAAGAACTGCAACACTTTCTGACTATGCTGACAATAATTGCTATAATAAAATACATTTTGTTTTGAAGACATCTTAAATAAAATATATTACTCGTTACGAAATAAAAATGGAGAAAATAACTTAGGGGAAACCTACGGATACAGCCCTTCGGGCTTCCGCCTTTTGAACCTTCCCTTTATAAAGGAGGGATTAAAAGGCGTAAGATAAGCGAAGCTTATCTGAATACCTTGGGTTCAGCGCCACTTTGCTTACCGCTTATGCCCTTTAAAATAAAAAATCCACCACAATTGGATAATGGTCCGAATTTGTGGTTCCGCATACTTCCTGATATGGATGCGGGAAAGTGACCTTGGTAATTTTATCAACTAAATTCGGCGTAACCAAAAAATGGTCAATCATTGTCATTTCTGTGAGAGAAGATGTGCAATCATCGTTCTTGTCCCACCAATCCGTATATCTCTGGTCTTGGTCCACCAATGATGCAACCGATGTTAGTTCATATTGACCAGCATAAGTTCCCGACAACCCTTTCAGAATGTTCAAAACCATTGATTTCGGCTTGTCATTGTTCAAATCTGGGACCTCTGCATCATAATCGTTCATATCTCCCATCAAAATGAGACCAACTGATTTGTCGGTAAGAAGAGAGACAATTAGTTCTTGGAGCACAGACGCTTGCGCCTCGCGCGAAGCGCATCGAGAGACGTCCGTTGGATACGCCAATAAATGGGTGCCAATTAAATGGACAGTCATTTCCCCAAATTTATACGTGGTGTAATAATTTTTAGAAACGCCAGAAGAACCGGGTGAACCAGTGTATCCACATTTAGAACCGGCAACTGGGTAAGTATGTGTTCCAGCAGTTCTTTGCAAATTTGTAGTTGGAGTGATTTTACTCAGGAGCCCCACATTTTGCCCGGTGGCTGAATCAGTTCCATAAATGAGGTAAGGGTTATAACTGTTGTTCAACAATCCATTGAGCTGAGAGAGCTCGTAACAGCCTTCCACCTCGCACAAATTGACAATATCGGGATTCAAATCGCCAATCACTTTTGCTAAAGCGTTCATATGGGTTGTGGCTGATGATAAGTCGGGCCATGTGCAACTTGTCCCTGGGCATCCGTTATAAGTTTTCAAGAAAAACCACTCGACATTGTATTGCATAATTCGGACTTTGGACTGAACAAATGGTTTTGGGACGACCGTGTAGCACTGTGTGTCATTGGTGTTTGTCGCTAACAGCAATGATAAAATTATAGGAATGAACATATTTGTATATAGTAAATGAATTTATTTTTCATATTTCAATACTTTCAATAAATCCAAATTTGGATTGAAAAAGTCATCAAAACTATACGGATATTGCTTTAAAACGTTCATTGTTTTTTTTGGGGCTTTGCTTTCATCAATGAAATTCTCTTCAGTATCTACGCGGTCATAAACGGTTTCTTCAACAACTTCGTGAATTGGATATTTCATTGAACGCACAACTGTTAAAATGTCATTAATACTCTGGTGCTTTAATGCAATATCTTTTAACAACCGTTTATTATTAGTGGCACCGTATTCATTTAAAAGTTCTCGTATGTTGGCCATTTCGGCATAAATAGTGTCCATCTTTTTCTTTATTAAATTTACTTGTTTACTGTCATTCTGAACCTCGAAAATTGATGCTAGTGTTTTTTCTAAAACACTATTTTTTTTTATAATTTCAACATTTTTTTCAAATTTTTTAATTGATTCTTCTTCTGTTATGTAGCCAAAAAGCGTGTCCATTTTTAATTTGATGATATTCTGTTTTGCAGCATTGACTTCGGCTTCCATTTCGCGAATATCGTTTTCCGACAAAGTCATGCTTGATAAAATTTTAATATTTAGTTTGCAAGGGTCCATTTTATTTCCACAGATTGCTTTCAAATAACTATCGTCTTTTTTAAAAATAGTCCCGCCCTCTTTGCCGCAATTTATACATTTAAATTGGGCATTCCGAATTTCTTTAATCTTTTTTTGTTTTGAAATGTCTTTGCTTTTTATTTTTTCAATTAGTTTTGTTTTATTGTCTTCGTATTGTTTTTTTAGTTTGTAGTAATTTTCAACAGCAGTTTTAACATCAATTGATGACTTGGCTCCCCCAGCCATCTGTACAATTATTTTTGTATGCGGGTCTTTGTCTAATTTAAAATAGGGGTATGAGAATTGTTTGCCACGTATGATTTGTTCCAGCATTGAGTTGTTAAGACAGTTCACGGTTGTGCAAGAATTTGCGCCATTTAAATCTAGGTTGCGCAGCTCATTTCCGCTAATATACAATGCTTTTAACGAGGCTGGAATATTTTGTATGTCATTGATTCTATTATTGTTTAAATACAATGAAACCAAATTGTTCAAATCTTTTAAATTAACATGTGTCAATTTGTTGTCATTTGCTTCTAAATGCACTAAATTGGGCAAACGTGGAATTTCTTTTAATTTATTACCATTGATAACAATTTTTTTTAAACTATTTGGAAGATTTTCAAGTTGAGAAATAGTTCCGTCTACAAAATGTAATTCTTCAACTCCACTATCATTTAATGAAATTAAATCAATTGGTCCGTCCAACGATTCATTAATATAGCATTGGTTTCCTTTTTTTCCTCTTATTAACAATGCTTCTAATTTATTTTCCATTTATATATACAATGGTGCCATTTATTTTATGGGCAAGTTCCTCAAATAGTAATCAGTGTCTACAAATGGAATCTTGGTCATGCCCGAATATTCTCCACGTTTTTTGTCATCTTGATACATTTGGATTTTGGACATTATGATTTCCTGGTCTCTCTTCATTTTTTGCTGGATTTCATAGGGAGTCGGTTTTGTTTTGTATCGATAATATAGAAATCCGCCAAATACAACGATAAACAGTGCAACAACTGCAAAATTAAAAAAAAAAGAGTATGTATTCATTTTATACTCATGTGCTTTTTTCAATGAATTTTCAATAAAATATAGGACATCAGGTTCTACTAAACTGGGATTTTCCGACATTATAATTTTTTATTATATTTTTGAAGTGAATTAATTACGCCAAAAATAGAATCTAGTTGAATAATATATGGCAAGTGATTTTGGAATAACATCGTTGTTTTTTGTATTAATGATATTTAATGTTATTGTTATTTTTGTTTCAGTAATTACTTTTAAAAAAACAAATAGTTTATTTTTACTAATTTTAATTTGGGTATTTGTTTTTGGTTCTATATTTGCAGTCAAAGCAAGCATAGATAAAGAAATTAAAAACAAAGATATTGTCGACACTTTATTATCAACATTTTTATCGGTATTTTTAGTTGTTGGGTCAACATTATTAGCTGCACAGCCAACCATTATTGGTCGTGCTTTTGAAAATACGGTGGGTTATTGGTGGATAAATAATGATACATTGGCTACAGAAATGGCAAATGTATTTGACAAACCAACACGGGAATTTGATATTAATTTGATTATTACACAAATGTTTTCATCCGATAATAAACAAGAATTTAATGAATATATTCAAAATTTTAATGAGGCAAATCAATTTAATGGTGTTACATTAAAAAAAGATGCTATTCTAAATAATTTGTATGACAATTTTGTAGTTAAAAAGAATGATGTTTCCAAAGCAACTCTGGCTTCTTTAGCGACAATTATTGCACTGTATACTTCTTATATGCCAATTACTACACCATGGATTAACGTTTAACAATAGTTTGCATTTGTCACTGTGTCCCAGTTAATTCCGTGGGAATTTGCCCACTTCTTTTTGGCGCACACGGCATTTCCGCCGGCCGACCATCCTGAATTTGCAAAGTCAAATTTGCCGTTTTCAAAACCGGGAGCATCATTAATTGCATCTGCGGAACCACTATTTACCTTATCTTGTTCTGGTTGTATGCAGTAATTTTTTTCTCCGTCTTTTTCAATTTTCCAAAAGTCGGGGCAAGATGTCTGAAGTTTGGGGAAATTGTCTGTCTCTTTCTGTTTAGACATTGTCCATCCTAAAAATGCTAAAACAAGAATTAAAACAACAACTGCAATTGTTAAAACGGTTGTGTAAAAACTGTCAAATCCAACATTGGTGGTTGTAGGTGATGAACCCATTCCTAATCCGGAGCTAATCGAATTTAGTCCAGAACTTATTGTTGATCCGACTCCTTCTAATGGTCCTTGTCCTTGTCCTTGTCCTTGTCCTTGTCCTAAAAAACTCATTATATATTAGTTCTCTATAAAATTGTCTGCATCTATTTTATTATATTATGTCTAAACCAGGTTCATCTGTTTCAAATGCCTATAATAATAAAATTTTGGATTTAGCAAGATACAATGGTCGTGTGAATTTGATGGAAGAACCCGACCCGGCTATTCAGTTCCAACTTGCAGAGAAAGTAGCTATTAAAAACAAAGCCACTGAATACCGTGGTGCAATTGCCGGTGAATGGGAGGACAATATGTTAAGTCAGGTTTTCTTCTCTGCAGGAAATATCCAGATTTTGCAAAATGGAATTCGTGCTGGTGTTTACAAAATGTCCAAGCAAGAATTCACTGTTTTGCCTCAAAATCCAGATACTTTGAAAATCATTATGCGAAGCATTTATATGCAGTATGCCCAGCATTTTCCGACGGGTGTCACTGCACAAGTGGAGCGATTAAACCAGTTGGTTTTGGAATATGCCGTACCCAATGTGTTTAATGAGGCGGTTGGATACATCAAGTATCGCGAGGATATTAGCACACTGGTGGTTCCGCTTGATCTTCCGACCAAGATTGATAGAGATTATAAAGTTTTGGATTCGAGTCGGGAGTTTTTCGTCAACACAAGGTGAAACCTACGGTTTCCCCTTTGACCCCTTCCCTTAGGGGAACTACGTTCCCCTATAACCCCTCCTTCCTTTTATTAAAAAAAAACAATTTAAAATTGGAATTTAAATTGTTATGTAGCATGGGATCATAAGGGAACGGCAAGTTCCCTTAGGGGTCAAAGGGGGGCTTCGCCCCCTTTATTCGTTGTCTGTCGTGAGCAACTTGCACATCATATCCGCCTCAATATTGACCGTCTGGTTTCTAAACAAATTGTAAATAATCTCGTCATCTCGAAACCTTGCCGTATAGTCTTGTTGAACATTGTTTCTGCCAACACGTCCCAGTGCCTGGATTGTCTTTTGTTGCGACATATTTGTCAAATCCTTGCCAATGATTTCGTGGCAAAACTGGTAATTGGTTCCATAAATGTAATCCGACGATGCAATAATCATGAACAGACGTTTTTGGTTTGCCATTTCCTTGACTATTTCCGTATATGCAGTGTTTTCTTGATACTCAAATGACCCAATTCCCAGTAAAAGCAGGATTTTAAGTCGGTCATCAATCTCCAGTTCCATCACTTTCTTCACTGTATCTGGGTCAATATTCGGAATAAATGCTTGTTCCACGGTTTTAGGCACCCATACATCTTGGTGTTGAACTGTATTTGGAACATACACTGCATCCAGTGACAAAACCTTGATTTGGGATTTGAGTTCGCGGATTTCTTCGTCTATTCTGCGCGCAGTGGGCGACGACAATTCATCGCCCGACATTTTCTTGTCTTTGGTTGAAATCGTTCCTAGTTCGTCTTCCAATGTTTTTTCTAGTTTTGCAATCTTTGCAACAATTGCATTGTTCTCGCCCAGTTTTCGAAACAGTTCGTCAAATACTGTTTTGGGAATATTGGACTGCTGGATGTAAAAGTTGCAGATAGTTTTGATGTTTTCGGTCAAATAAATGGTCGGCCCATCCGTCAGTGTATGTGCATCGGCGGTTGTCAGCAATATTCCACCGGAAGCCAAAGAACTTGCTTTTGCCTTATCAATGTAAGACGGTTCGGAACTGACACTCGAAGTTCTTGTAAGCGGTTTCCCCGATGCCGGAGGCTTGGGCCCCCCCATACTCGTGGTCTTTTTGATTTCATTTGTATCAAACTTTCTGCGCATAGTTATGCTGACATATTTTTGTATTGTTGGCCAGGCTTCTTCTTTTAAAGTTTTGATTAACTCCAAGTAATATATCTTGATACTGTTCATCTTTATTTTGCTGATGTCGTTTTCAAAGTAATTCTCTGGCATATACTCTTCCGGAATGAATCCGGAAGTTTTCAAATACTCGATGAATTGTATAATCTCCTTCAAATCAAAATAACGCAACAATGTCTTATTGTCGTTGCAATATTCTGCACACTGTTGGAGCTTATTGTAATCCTCAAACATATTGTGGGGACAAATGGAGAATCCAGATTTGTTCAGTATAGAAATGGATTTGTTGAAATCGTAGCTCTCAATGGTTGTAAGAACCACATTTTCGAATTTTGCTCGGAAATCCATAATCATCGGCATCAGCATTTCCTCTTTTGGCAAAGTGGCGGAGGACAAAACCATGTTGGGAATTTGGTTCTCCGACCAGTTTCTGTGAATGATTTCATGGAGCGGATGCGTGGCGCAGTCCAAACCAATGGTTGGTTCATCCCAGTATGTGATAATGCGGTCTTTATTGTTGAACGACAACATATAATACATCGCAATCAAATACGATTTTGCGTCGCAAATGATGAGTTCAACCTTGGTGCCAACACTGTTATCTACTTTGCCAATACCACCCGAACGACTATTAATTTTATAGGCGGCGGCTGCAAAATAGTGCAGACGAATGTCTGTGGCGGTGTCGCAACCAAAGGCAAATGCAACACATTTTTGCGCGGATATTGCCGATTTTGCCAAAGCCATTCCGACGTGTCTGGCTGCGCAAACGAAAATCACGCGGTGATTTTTAATAAGCCCAATTGGCGAAAGCGTTTTTCCAGTGCCGGTAGGTGCAATGTATAAAACCAGATTGGATGTGGAGTTGCGATTTCTTGTGTGTGACTGGCGGAACACATTGAAAAGGCGTTTTTGGTGGTCGTATAAAGATATGTCGCCGTACCTGAAAATGTTTGGGTTTTTCTCTATGAATTCGTATGCGTTTCTCAAAATGTTTGACAACTGCATTTCAGAATTCACGGTTTTTACACAAAGATCCACAAAGTTTAACACATGTTGGTTTATGTTTTCGACGCTGATTTTCCTTAGCTGGATGAGCGTATACATGTAGAATGCATACTTGCTGTTTCCTGTTGAAAACAGGGTCATCATCTCTTTAACAAAGTTGAGAAAGATGTATTCAATAATGGTTGAACTCATTTGTTCAATGTTGGAATTCATGTTGTTGAGCCGGATTGTGTCGGCCGTTTTTAACTTGTCTAGTTTGACGTCTTTGATGGATAAATCAAATTTTTCTCCACATGCAATATCTTTGACAATTGGTTGGAAGAATTTTTTGTAAAAGTATGTTTCAATCAAGTCTGATTTCTCTATTTTTGCATAGCTGAACAAAGACTTGTTGTTGTTGTGTTTAATATTCACGTTGGAATATCCCTCGATAATTAGGTTCAGAACGCGTTTTTCATCTTCGGAAACTGGGACCTCGACGGATTCCCATTCGGATTTGGTAAGTTTGGTTTGTTGAGTAGTGTCCATTTTTTAAAATTTTGATTTGTTTTATTTAATACTTATCTGTTTAAGTATTAAATAAAAATTCAATTTTAAGGGAACCTACGGTTCCCTTATGATCCCTCCCTTAAAAAAGGGTCATATGTGCGGATTTTGCTTCGCTTATACTTACGGTTCCGCTGTGAATAACGACAAATCAATATTGCACTTTCTCACTGGCTCATCATCATCTTCTTCCAAGTCATCATTTGTTTTCTTTGCAGCCGCTTCTTTTTTTGCCTTCGGTTCATAAACCACTTCCCATCCATTCGTATCTGGATGATAATTCGAGCTATTTGTCTTGATAATCCGGTAATTCTCCTTCTTGAAAAATGCCCTTCTCTTTATCCATTGTTTCTGGAACGGTTCATGGCTGTCTACAATATCTACTACAACCGGCATTTCGTGGTCTGACCTAAGAATTCTCCCCACCGACTGTTCAATGTCTGTTTTGGGCGTAACCATTACAATGGTGCAAAGTGTTTTTATATCCAGTCCTTCCGCCGCCATAGCGTAAGTGGCAATCACCACTTGTTTATCTTCGGTCTTTTTCAGTGCGGCTTCTTTCATTCCGCCCACATAGTAGCCCACCGTCGCAAATTTCTGCTCCAAAATTGCATCATGAATATATTCCAAAATGCTCCGATTGTGTGCAATCACCATGATTTGCTGACTCGGGTTCTCTACAAACATATCTTTTAAAACACGAATAATGAAATCGGTGCGCGGCCGATAATCACACAACTTGGATATCATCGTGCTGAACGCCGGATTGCCGCGGAAATCATACTCCACCTTGGCAAATTCGCGGTCGCCACTTTGATACTGGATTGCGCGGACCTGCACGTATCGCTGTTTCTTCTCGGTCATTCGATACAAAATATCCCCCAAAAACATTTTGAATACGTAGGTGGTTCCGTCCTTTCGGTCCATGGTCGCGGATAATCCAAGTGTATATTTTGTGACAATCTTGAACAGAGAACACGAGAAAACTTCCGAACCAATGTGGTGCACTTCATCTATTAAAAGTAGACCAAAGGATGAAAATAGAGAATCCGCATAATCCTTCATGGAGAGACTTTGCAACATCCCAATAACAATGTCCTTTCCTTCAATATCAATGATTTGACCTTGGATTCTTCCGACACGTGCGGTCGGCAAATACTGCTGGATTCTCTCCATCCACTGATTCAGTAAAAACTCTTTATGCACAATGATAAGCGTCTTCTTCTTCATTGTGGAAATGATGTTTAGACCAATGACGGTTTTGCCGGCACCGCAACCCAATGTGACCAACCCGCCACTACACGACTTGGTATATGCTTTGACAACATCCTGTTGATAATCGCGCAACGAACCTGCAAAGGGGATGTCAATGTCGTCGCCTTCTGGGATTTTTATCTGCTTTGGAAGCCCAAAATTGTCAGTTCCGAAATAACGGGGAACATATATTTTCTGGGTGGATTCGCGATATGCGGGGAAAGAAGTTGTTGTTGCCATGGGTGCACCAGGAGTTTGAGGACGGATTGTAAGCGTGTCTTTAATATATTTGATTTGGTCTTCAGACAATTCAGATTTGTGTATGGTGTATCCCTTTGGACCCAGATATGTGGAGAGAGTTTTAGGCATTTCTTGGAAAACGGTTTTCTGGGGTTTCTTATAAAAATTTGGTTTCATTCTTTGATGTATACTAGATATATATTTAGAATTATTTCTAATTTGTTTTAATAAACTATTAAGGGAACCAAGGTTCCCTTAAGGGAAACCTACGGTTTCCCCTATGACCCCTTCCCTTTAATTATAAAAATTAAGGGAACCAATGTATTCAGAAGCAAAGCTTCTCTTACGCTTTATAATCCATCCTTTTAATTATAAAAAAATAAGGGAAGGGGTCATAGGGGAAACCGTAGGTTTCCCTTAAAATAGTTTACTATAATATATAAATGAACTTTTCTGCATATTATCAGTCATTGTCAAAAATGGAATTTGGAATGTTGGCGCTTTTTATTATTTATTTAGTGATGGACATTTATCCTCCAGAGATACTGGCTTCTTACGTTGACACTTCTCTTGGGATGGTCGGAATTCTCTTGGTTACACTTTACGTTTTTATGACTTACAATCCCATTTTAGGAGTTGTGTTCTTGTTTGTTGCTTACGAAATTGTAAGAAGAAGTGCACGAGTTAATAACCGCGTTCCGATGATGTTGCATACACCGTCACAGGCAAAGAAGGATGCCGAGTTATCCGAAATGAACCCACCATTGGCCACCAGTTTGGAGGAGGAGGTTGTGCAACAAATGGCACCAGTTGGAAAAAGCAGTTTGATTAGCTATACAATGAGCGAATACAAACCGGTTTCTTCAGATATCCATAATGCATCGATGGCCATATAAAGGGAACAAAGGGAACTCGTCGTTCCCTTTTAATCCCATACTAAAGGGAACTCGTCGTTCCCTTTTAATCCCATACTAAAGGGAACTCGTCGTTCCCTTTATAATCCCAGAAAAATAAAAGGAGGGATTAAAAGGGAACCTTGGTTCCCTTTAAAATTGAAATCTTTTTTTGTATTTTTACAAAAGGCATAAAATCCAATATATATTATGACTCAAATCAAAATATATATCTTAAAAATCTCAAAGTATTAAAATCTCAAAGTATTAAAATCTCAAAGTATTAAAATCTCAAAGTATTAAAATCTCAAAGTATTTATCTTATTTTATAAAATGAACACTATATTCAAGATTGGAAGTTGTGTATCTGGAACCGACATGTCCGGAGTGTTTTCAATTGGCAGTTGCGTTTCTGGAACCGGCGTTTCGCAAGATGAAGAAAAACAAGAACAAGAGGAACTGAATATCGAGCCATCGCGAAACTGGATTGTTGGCAAAGGATATGAGCAGAACCGATACAAACAGGACATATATTTTATGGGTCCAACTGTCGAATCTAACTGGCTTATTCGCAAACTGTTTGCAGTTGGAAGCTATCCCGACAGACCCGGTTATTTACAATCCATTTTGGATTCGGGCATTGACGTGTTTGTGTCTTTGAACACGGAATATGGAAAAACGGTTGATAAGAGCTATTTTCCAAGATATGATGATAAATTGCCGGCTAGATGCACATTTATTCACGAGCCAATTGAAGACATGGAAACAGTCAAAGACGAAATTATTGTCAACCTTGCTTTAAAAATTGTGGAACTATTGCAAATGGGCAAAAAAGTTTATTTACATTGTGCAGGCGGACATGGTAGAGCTGGAACTGTGGCGGCGGTTGTGCTCCATATGTTGTGTATGGAGTTGACAGAGACGGAGCTGTTTGAATATATTCAGTATGCGCATGACCAGCGAAAGGAGAACTACTTTGGAACTAAGACTTTTGTTTATAAAATGCCCAAAGACCCAATGGCACAATATTTCTGCAATGGACAGGTGCCTTCTCCGCAGACAACTGACCAGCGCAACCAGGTAAGACGAATCGCGCGTTTTCTTTGAAAAAATTCTTTATAAAAAATGTTGTTGTATTTGTATAAAAAATGTTATAAAAAATGTTATAAAAAATGTTATAAAAAATGTTATAAAAAATGTTATAAAAAATGTTATAAAAAATGTTATAAAAAATATTATTGTATTTGTATAAAAAAATTAATTAATTAAACCGTCAAAGAATTAAAACGGCACAAAGTGCCGTTTTTTCTTCTAGGTTCGTGACCGATAACCATTTATTAAGGCACGCAAAGCGTGCCGTTTTAAATGTTCATCGGTTTAAATTAAAAAATAGGACTTTGTTCCTTTTTTTTAACTTTTATATTGGAATTGCCGGGGTTTTTTGGTCAAAACCATAATTTTATTCAATTGCCGGTTTTTTCAAAAAACCATTGTAAGCCAACAATGGCATTAAAATTGTCATTATTGATAAAATAGTCATAGACCCATATGGGATTTTTCTTCTTCTTGTATTTGTAAACATGCGAATATAGGATATGAACAATATTATACCAATTCCGGCAGTAACAATATAAATTGTATTTGCCGATTCTTCGGTTGCTTGGTTTGATACAAGTGTCAAAAAATAGGTTAAACATAATAAAATTCCAAACATTATAAAAAACCACGTTAAAATAGATGTCACCATTTTTGTCTTCGCGGGTTTTGATTTTTTATTTGTTTGGGTTACATACTCGCATACAACTTCGTCTTTAACATTTTGTCCGTTTGATGCCCTAAATGCAGTTGTTGATATTTTGTTAAATGCAGAAGTTGTTGATATTTTGTCAAATACATCAATCATTGGGGGTTTTATAGTGACAGAACTGTTTATGTAAACAGGTTCTTCAAATACAAAAACGTAATTTTTACTTGCTTTATAACAAACAATCGTTGGTTTATTATTTTTGATTTTTTCATTTAAATCAAATACTGATTCAGGTTCAAGTTCCATTGGATTAGCCGAATTTTTTTGCAAAAATACAGGAACTACTACATAAAATGTCATGTTGGCTTGATTTTTGTGCTCCAAAACTAATTCGGCATTACTTGCAGAATCGTTTGCTAAAATATGGGATTTTTCAGTAATAGTAGCCTTTACACAAACACCGCTAATATAGGTACTTGACCCATTGTGGGTAAATGATGCGGAAAAATTTTGGTTTAATCCGTAAAAATTGAGCAAATATGGGTTTGAACCATTTACGGAAGCAACCGGATATGAATATTGTATATTTGCCGTTTTGTTTTCGCGAATATCATTTGTTGTTAAATTTATTGACATTATATATTGCTAGTAGAATTTATATTTTTTCATTAAATACTAGAAATTATTTTTTCTAATCCGGGTGCAATATTATTGTTATTGCCATTGTTGCCAGTATTATTATTGTTGCCATTATTACCATTGCCACCATCACCATCACCATTCGTTTTTGGTTTAATTGAATCTATTTTTTGTTTTATTTTTTCAATTGCTTTTTTTTTAAATTCAACACGAATTAACAATGATTGAAGGGATTCCTGTATTTTTTTATTAAATTCATCAATCCTGTTTATACTTCTTTTTTTTACAAATTCAACACGAATTAACAATGATTGAAGGGATTCCTGTATTTTTTTATTAAATTCATCAATCCTGTTTATACTTCTTTTTTTTACAAATTCTTCGCAACAATTTTTATATTTTTCTAATTGTTGTTGAATATTATCATTTGATGTTTTAATTTCTGTTTTTAAAAGCTGAATTTGTGCAGTAATATTTTTTTCGATACTGTTGTCTTCTTCAATCATATCTTCTTTTTTTTCAATAATATTCTCGGCTTCTTTTATATTATTAATCATGGTTTGAACAATATTATTGATGGTTGTATTATTGGTGGTATTTGTATTATTTGTGGTATTTATAATATTAATTTGATTTTGCAGTTGTTGTAGTAAAATATTATTCTCTTGCATTAGGATATCAACTTTATCACCACCATCTTCATTATTTTTGTTATTTTCTAGTTGTTTTTTTATTTCATCATTTTGTGTATGTAGGGTGTCAAGCATTTCTATAATTTTTTTTTCATTAGGATTTTCTTCTTCTGGTTTTTTAATTTTGTTTAAATGGTCTGTCAATTTTCTTGTAAACTTGTCATAATTATTTTCTGTCAATTTTGCATCAATTGTTGTCAATTTTGCATTAATTGTTGTTAAATTTGCATCAATTTCTGTCATTTTTCCATCAATTGTTCCATCAATTTTTTCATCAATTTGTGTCATTTTTTCATCAATTTTTCCATCAATTGTTCCATTTATTTGTGTCATTTTTTCATCAATTTTTCCATCAATTTTTTCATCAATTTTTCCATCAATTTTTTCATCAATTTTTCCATCAATTTTTTCATCAATTTGTGTCATTTTTTCATCAATTTGTCTCATTTTTTCATCAATTGTTCCATTTATTGTATTAATTGATTGCGTATAATTGGCTAGGCCTTCTTTAAGTTTTTCATTTGCATCTTCTGTAAGTTTTTGTTTTGCATCTTCTAGAGTGTGTTTTATCTGTTCTATGAGGTCTTCTTCTTTATTGGGTTTATCGTTTTCTATTGCAGGATCCACAATTTTTTGTTTCAATAATTTAATCATTTCAGTGTTTTGGGTATTTATTTTTTCTTCAAGCGTGGTTATCTGTGTTTTTAATTCTTTAGATAGAGAAGAAATTTTTTCAACAGTTTCTGTATGTCTTTGTTCCTCTTTTTTATTCAAATCTTCAACAGTTTTTTGCAACAATTCTTTATTTGAATTATTTTCTGTCAATTTTGTATCTAATTCAGTTATTTTTTGTTGTATATCAGTCATTTGAGAAGCAATTGTGCTAATATTTTCAGCCTGTTTTTTTTGTTCATCTAGAATTTCGGCTTGATTTACAGTCAGCTGATTTAAAATTTGTCTGTGTTCATTGTCAATTTCTTTCACGGTTTCTTTAAGATCTTCATTTTTGGTTTCTAGAGTTTTAAATTTTTCTTTAAGACTATCTTTTATATTTTCAGAATTGACATCAATGTATTCTTTCAATAATCGAATCATTTCATTGTTTTGGCTATTTATTTCGCTTTCAAGATTTTCCATCTTTTGTTTAATTTCTTGAAATTTATTAGTGAGAGAAGATATTTTTTCAACAGTTTCTTTATGTCTTTCTTCCTCTTTTTTAATCAAATTTTGAACAGTTTGAATTAAATTTTTATTTTCTTCGGTCATAGAAGAATTTTTTTCTGTAAGTTTTTGTATTTCTCCTTTCACATCATCATTATTACTAACCATTAGTTCAATAATTTTGGTAATTTTTTCAGTCTGTTTTGTTTGTTCATCTAGAATTTTTTTTTGAGTTTCAGCATTTTGAATTTCTTTTATTTTTGATAAAATTTTCTCTTTAAACTGATTAAGATTTTCAGGGGGGGTTGCAGAAATGTTTTCATTATCTTTATCAAAATTTGGATTTGGATTTGGATTTGGATTTGGATTTGGATTTGGATTTGGATTTTGACCAAGATTTTGACCAAGATTTTGACCAAGATTTTGACCAAGATTTTGACCAAGATTTTGACCAAGATTTTGACCAAGATTTTGACCAAGATTTTGACCAAGATTTTGACCAAGATTTT